>JAEEGL015017237.1_pt1 | contig 21016 bp, 13 predicted proteins | sample 9134231 | NCBI WGS metagenome assembly JAEEGL01 (sample SAMN16246548, study PRJNA631951) | gut metagenome | biome: gut microbiome; feature: rumen; material: fiber-attached | host: Bos | place: Iran: Karaj | collected 2018-10 | reverse complement strand
TGGGAATGAAGTGTTGTTCTGGATCAAGACTACGTTGAAGAGCCTGGGGACCTTATTCAAGGGCCGGACTGATGTTAATGACATGCAGGGACCTGTGGGAGTGGTGAAGGTTATAGCCAACACCTATGATCGGGCCTCCAACGACGGGATTTTTTACATCTTTATCAATATGGTTAATATTGCAATCCTTCTTACGGCCAACTTAGGAGTTATGAATCTCCTTCCCATTCCGGCATTAGACGGAGGAAGATTTGTCTTTCTTGTGGTAGAGGCCATACGGCGAAAGAAGCTTAATCCCAGGATCGAGGGGGCCGTGAACGTGGCATGCTTCTTCGTGCTATTGGGACTCATGATGGTGGTAATGTTTAACGATATACGGAAGATAATTTTTCCGGGGTGATTTTTATGTACAGGGATAATACGAAAAAAGTTAATATTGGGGGGAGGGTCATAGGCGGTGGTAGCCCGGTGGCTATCCAGAGCATGACCAATACCAAAACTGAGGATGTGGCGGCTACCGTGGCTCAGATCAAGGCCCTCTCAAAGGCAGGCTGCGATATCATCAGGTGTGCCGTACCCACCAGGGAAGCGGCAGCAGCCCTGTCCGAGATTAAGAAGCAGATAGATATCCCCCTGGTGGCGGACATTCATTTCGATTATAAACTTGCCATCGCCGCCATGGAAAACGGCGCAGACAAGATCCGTATTAATCCCGGTAATATCGGCTCAACAGACCGTATTAAGGCAGTGGTGGACTGTGCAAAAGAAAGAAATATCCCCATAAGAGTAGGGGTTAACAGCGGGTCTCTGGAAGAAGACCTGGTGGAGAAGTACCACGGGGTTACAGCAGAGGCCATTGTGGAAAGCGCCTTAGACAAGGCCCACCTTATAGAAGATATGGGTTATGATAACCTGGTGATAAGCATCAAGTCCGCTGACGTTATGATGTGTGTCCATGCCCATGAGCTTATTGCAGATAAGACGGACCATCCCTTACACGTAGGCATAACCGAATCCGGAACCATCATTTCCGGTAACATTAAATCCGCCTTAGGTCTTGGTATCATCTTAAATCAGGGCATCGGCGATACCATCCGTGTATCCCTGACGGGAGACCCCTTAGAAGAAGTAAAGTCGGCGAAGATCATCCTTCGGACTCTGGGTCTCCGTAAGGGCGGCATAGAAGTGGTTTCCTGTCCCACCTGCGGAAGGACCAAGATAGACCTTATAGGCCTGGCTAATAAGGTAGAGAATATGGTGGCCGATATCCCCTTAGATCTGAAAGTAGCCGTTATGGGTTGTATAGTTAACGGCCCGGGAGAGGCCAAGGAAGCCGACATCGGCATAGCCGGGGGCAAGGGTGAGGGCATCCTCATAAAAAAAGGGGAAGTAATAAAAAAAGTCCCCGAGGAAGACTTGCTCGATACCCTCAGGGAAGAACTCTTAAACTGGCAGCCTTAACATTTTCTGAAAAAAACATTTATATAAATCGGGGAGGAATTTCTTATGACACTGAAAGACACGCGTAATAATTACAGCAGGGGGTGCAGCTGCTGCGCAACTGATTTTACCAGAGCTGCCAACAGGAGCTGGTATGACATTCTTGATTTTGATGATGAAAGGGAAAAGGAATGCGCATTAAAAGGGCTCATGGAGGCTCCGGAGAACTTTGTGCTGAAAAGAGACGACGGGGAGATCGCATGGGACCTTACCGCATTTGATTTCGTAAAGGATAAAGAAGCTCCGGATACTGCTAATCCCAGCCTCTGGCGCCATACTCAGCTTAATACCTATGCAGGACTTTTTAAAGTCGTAGAGGGCATTTATCAGGTACGAGGATTTGATATGGCAAATGCCACATTTATAAAGACTGACAACGGCTGGATCATTTTCGACGTAATGATGTGCGCTGAGGATATGGCTGCCGGTAAAGCCCTGATGGAGAAGCATTTCGGACCCCTTGACATTAAGGCGGTTCTTTACAGCCACTCCCATATTGACCATTATGGGGGTATATTCGGAGCGATTAAAGAAGAGGACGTGGCAGACGGGAGGCTGCCTCTTTCAGACCAGTTAAAGAGCGGTAAGACCGTGATCCTGGCTCCTGAAGGCTTCCTCTTTCATGCTGTCAGTGAAAATGTATATGCAGGTGCCGCTATGGGAAGAAGAGCCCAGTACCAGTACGGCGCTATTATGGAACCGGGAGAGAGGGACCGTCTTGCCATAGGTATAGGTCTGGGACAATCCAGAGGAACCTGCGGTCTTATAGCACCAACTTATGAGATACCCTCTAATGAGACCATTGTTATTGACGGACTGGAGATACGTTTCCAGCTTACTCCCGGAACGGAAGCTCCCGCCGAGATGCATGCATATTTTCCGAAATATAAAGGCTTATGGCTTGCGGAGAACTGCACTGGAACCATGCATAACATCTATACCCTTCGTGGTGCACAGGTTCGTAACGCCGATGCCTGGGCAAAATACATATTAGAGGCTGAGTATCTTTTCGGAGAGGAAGTTGAGGTTTGCTTCCAGTCCCACAACTGGCCCCACTGGGGCAATGCCGAGGTAAAGGAATTTATGGAGGATACGGCTGCAGTCTACCAGTTTATCAACAACCAGACTCTCCACTGTATAAACCATGGACTTACACCGGCTGAGATATCCAGAACCCTTGTACTTCCCGACCGTCTCAATAAGGTATGGTACTGCAGACAATATTACGGAACATTAAGCCATAATATAAAGGCTGTATATCAGAAATACATGGGATGGTATGATGCCAACCCCGTTAACCTTAATCCCTTAAAGCCTGTAGATACGGCAAAGAAGTGGGTTGAGTATCTGGGAGATACCAAGGAAGTATTAAAGAAGGCAAAAGCTGATTTCGATAAGGGCGAGTACCAGTGGGTTGCCCAGCTTACCAAGGAACTGGTATTTGCAGACCCCGGTAACCGGGATGCCAGAAATCTATGTGCTGACGCATTGGAACAGCTGGGATACATGGCAGAAAGCGGGCCCTGGCGCAGCGCTTATCTTATGGGTGCCTGGGAGCTTCGCGAAGGCAACCAGGGAGATAAGGAAGGAACGGTTAAAGGCCGGGAGACCATGAGACTTGGTATGACCGCGGAAATGATGCTTTCATTCCTGGATATCATGACTGATGCCCTGGCTGCCCAGAAGGACAACTTCACCTGCAAGCTGAATATTATTGATACAGGGGAAGTATTCCGCCTTGTAAGGCGTGACGGTATCCTGCTTGTATACAAGGGAAAGACCGATATAGAGACTGACTGTACCATTGATCTGGCCAGACTCCAGCTTCTTGCCATAATAGGTGGAAAAAAGGAAGTCTTTGATAAGATAAAGATCACCGGCGATAAGACCGTGCCGGAACGTATGGTTAAATATATGACACCCAATGATAGAAACTTTAATATTATTGAGCCCTGACTCACAGTGACTCCATCAACATCTGCTCAAAGGTAGTGGCAGCGTGGTTTTCTTTTGTATTACAGACCATGGCCACATACCTTTTGGGCAGTTTTTCTTTAAGATCTATCTTTAAGATCTGCCCATCTTTAATGGCGTTCTCCGCATCCTTAGGATGGAGGAATCCTATACCCAAATTTTCTCTGGTATATAACAGGATCTGGCCATTGCTGGTGGTTTCGAAGGCCGGCTTATATTCTAAAGAGTACTCTGCAAATACATCTGTGTAATACTTGAAAGTCATGGATCTGGGTCCCAGACCTATTATGGGATAATCGGCCAGTTCCTTAAGTGATACTTTCCGTCCGCTTAATTCTCTGAAATCATTTCCCGCTATGGCAATCTCGTTATAAGAGAAGAGGATTCTTTTGCTGTAGTTCTTGCTTTTGCTTTCTTTATAAGGAGTGGTCACAAAAGCTATATCCATAAGATTATTGGATACATAGGACACCAGGTCCGTGGCGGAGGTATGAATTATCTTAAGGTAGATATCCGGATATTTCTTACGGAATGCATGTATGGTGGGGATCATCTTTTCATGCATGTAGTTCTGGGAGAGACTGACGGAATAACCTATGGTGAGGATACCCCTTTTCAGTGCTGATGTAGCCATAAGAATATTCTCGCCCTGAGCCAGATGGGCGAAGGCGATCTTCACATGCTCAAAAAGCTCCTCCCCTGCATAGGTTAATGTAACACCGGAGGAAGACCGGTTAAAAAGCTTGCAGCCCAGCTGATTCTCAAGATTTGTAATTGAACGTGAAATATTGGGCTGGCTGTTGGAAAGGACTGAAGCCGCCTTGTTGAAACTGTGATAGGTTGCTACATAATAAAAGATTTTATAGTAATCGTATGATATTGACATGGAAATATCCCTTCTGCTTTTTTGATATAACGTGATATTAAAATAAGAGATTTTTTAGTAACCACAGGTATAGTATATTAGTACTAAGAGGATTTATCAAGTCCTCTTTATAGTAGGAAAACAGGAGGATTCATATGAAGGAAAAGAATAAACTCTCACTACGATCAATGCTTATTTTGATGGTCCTTGTTCCTATGGTTGTGGCTATCGTAGGACTTGCTGTCTCATCAATAACAGTCTTGTCTTCAAAGCTTTCGGAAAACACCTTGGAGGAGCTCATGGTGGCTGCTAAAGGATTGGAGGGCTACTACAGATACGATCTGGAACATGATAATAATCTTGTGGACGGATTTGTGGAATACAATCCTGAAGAGTACATTGATGAATTCTATAATAAGACCGGAGTTAACCTTACACTTTTTAAGGACAATATACGTTACATGACCTCTCTTCGTAACGATAAGGGAGAAAGAAATGAAGGAACGGAAAGCTCCGCCGATGTATGGGCGGCAGTTAAATCCGGAAAGGATTATTCCTCTACCAGCGTTGTAATAGGCGGTATTGATTATTATGTTTACTATCTGCCTTTAAAAGACGGAAAGGGTAATGTTGTCGGTATGTCCTTCGCCGGAAAACCCGCAACCCAGATACAGGAAGCTCAAAGAAACATCATGCTCCTGATCGGAGGTATAAGCCTTGTGCTGGTCATCATTTTCGTTGCCATAGCATTTATGATAGCCAAGAAGGTGGCTAATCCCATTAAGGCTGCAGCGGAGAACATCCAGAAGCTGTCCAACGGAGAGGTTAACATCCGGCTTGATGCAAAATCAAATATTCAGGAAACTACCGTTTTAATTGAGTCTACCAACTCTCTTACAGGGGCCTTGAAAAATATCGTAGGAAAGATCCACGGATCCATGGATAATCTCTACGGACTTATTGGCTCCACAACTAATCTGGCTACGGATTCATCTCATTCCACTACCCAGATATCCGAGGCCATGAGCGGACTGTCCAAGGCAACTGAGCTTATGGCTGAGTCTGTACAGGATATTAACAGCAATGTTATCGAGATGGGAAATATCGTTGAAGATACCCAGAGTACGGTTTCCACCTTGGCAGCATCTTCCGAGAATATGGAAAAGGCCAACAAGGGTGCCATGGAGTGTATCGACAATGTTATCTCCAGCTCCGAGAAAACTGTTGAGGCAGTACAGGAGATCACAGAGAGTATCAATAATACAAATGATGCGGTTATCAAGATTTCCGATATGGTTAACCTTATTACCGAGATTGCAGGACAGACTAATCTTCTTGCCCTTAATGCATCCATAGAGGCAGCAAGAGCCGGCGAGTTCGGTAAGGGCTTTTCGGTTGTTGCGGATAACATTAAGGAACTGGCTGCCCAGTCAGGAGATTCCGCAAATGAGATCAAGGTTATCGTAGAAGAGATCAGCGCCTTGTCTAAGACCTGCGTGGAGCAGGCAGATGCGGTTAAGACCACCATTGAAGAGGAAAGAGATCTTCTCGGCGAAGCAAAGACCCAGTTCAATACCCTCAATGATGAGATAACTTCATCAATAGATAATATCCAGACGGTGGAGAACATTACCGCAAAACTGGGAGATATCAAGACCACTATCGTATCGGCTATTACCGATCTTTCAGCGGTATCGGAAGAGACATCCGCTACCAACCAGGAGGTATCCGCTTCCGCAAGCCTGGTGGCAGGCAATGTAAATGATGTGTCAAGCAGCATGGGAGATATGAGTTCCTCGGCTGACGATCTAAAAGTCGCAATAAGCTTCTTTAAGGAATAAACAATGAAACAGGTGGGGACGGTTCTTGCGTTTCGGTACCGAAACGCAAGAACCGTCCCCACCTGTTTCATTGTTTCACTTATTTTTTACATTGGTGGGAAGCCTCCGTCTTCGTAACGGATGGTAATCCACTTGAGTTCTGTAAATTCTTCGATAGAGAAGGTACTGTCTTCTCTTCCTATACCGCTCTTCTTAACACCGCCGAAAGGTGCTCTTCTTGATCCCATAACAGTGGAATCATTTACGTGAACCATTCCTGCTTCCATCTTAGGTGCCATGGTCATGGCCTTCTTAAGATCATTTGTAAGAAGTGCTGCCGCAAGGCCGTATTTATTATTATTACAAATGGCCAGTGCATCATCTGCGTCCTTTGCCTTAACTATGCTGGTTACGGGGCCGAAGGTCTCTTCATGGAAGATCTCCATATCCGGGGTAACGTCACACAGAAGGGTAGGCTGATAAAATGCCCCTTCGTGGGTTCCGCCGCAGAGGAGCTTAGCCCCCTTGCCTGTGGCATCCTTTATCTGGCCGTCGATGAAGTCACATTGTTCCTCATGGATAAGGGGTCCGATAATGGTCAGCTCATCATGGGGATTACCAACCTTAAGATTCTTAACCCTTGCAAGGAGTTTCTCACAGAATTCATCGTATATAGCTTCCTCAACAATAAGTCTGCTGGAGGCCATACATATCTGACCCTGATGGAAATACGCTCCGAAAAGGGCTGTGGCAACTGCCTGGTCAATATCCACGTCTTTTAAGATAATGATGGGGTTCTTACCTCCCATCTCAAGGGCATATTTCTTTAAATGAGTGGCAGCCTTAACCGCTATCTGGGAACCTACCTTGGTAGATCCGGTAAAGGCTATCATCTTAACACGCTCGTCTTCTACCAGGCCGTCTCCTATAACGGATCCCGGGCCCGGAAGGTTGGAAAGAAGACCCTTAGGAAGTCCCGCTGCTTCAAAACACTCAGCAATGATAACTCCTGAAAGGGGAGTATCGGATGAGGGCTTTAAAATAAATGCATTACCCGCAGCAAGACCGAATACTACTTTATTAGCGCAGAGAAGAAGGGGATAGTTAAAGGGTCCTATTCCCGCAACTACTCCCAGAGGCTGGCGGATCCAGTAGGAGAAAACTCCCTTTGAATCATCGGGAACGATGCCTCCGTCAATCCTTCTGCATTCTCCTGCAGCTGCCCTGAAGATATTAACGGTCTGGGCAACTTCATCCATGGCTTTCATAAAGCATGAACCGCTTTCATCTATAAGAATTTGTGCATATTCCGGTAAATGAGCCTCCAAATGGTCCGCAGCCTTAAGAAGGACTTTTTCTCTTTCTTCGGGAAGAAGAGCAGCCCATGCAGGCTGAGCCTCCTGAGCCTTAACTATAGCTGTTTCCAGCTCCTTGGGACCTGCAGTGTGGACCTTTGCGTAAACGCTTCCGTCAGCAGGATTTTTATCTTCTATAACAGACCCGCTGACAGTATCTACCCATTCACCGGCAAGAAACAATTTGTATTCTTTCATTGATCATACCTCCATTATTCTTCTACACATACCAATTCTCACTATTACTATCTGTCATTCCATCAAAAGCACCGGTTTAATGGTTACTCCTGATTTGGAATCTTCAAAGGCCTGTACTATGTCGTCAAACTTATAGTACTTAACCATCTTGTCTACAGGAAGTCTTCCTTCCTTGTAGAACTTTACAAGCTTGGGGATAAAGGTCTGAGGATTGGAGCCTCCCTCCACAAGTCCCATAAGGGTTCTTGAAGGATTCATAAGACTGGCTTCAAGTTCAACTTCAACTTTTGCATCTCCCGTAACGCTTGCTACCACTGCCTTCCCCAATACATCAAGACAGTTAACCGCATTCAGGGTCTGGGACGGAATTCCGGAACATTCCACGCTGTAGTTGGCGCCTCTGCCCCCGGTAAGGTCTCTTATGGCCTGGCAGACATCGGAAGTCTCCTTGGCATTTACCACATCCGTAGCCCCCACTTCCTTGCAAAGCTTTAGACGCTCCGGTACCACATCAACTGCGATTATCTTGCTGCAGCCTGCTATCTTTGCGGCCATTACCGCACTGATACCTACTGCACCACAGCCGAATACCACCAGGGAAGAACCGGGTTCGGGACTTAGTCCGTTAAGTACGGAACCTACTCCCGTCTGGACTCCGCATCCCAATGAACACAGGGCGGGAAGGTCCACATCCTTGTCCACTTTAACCGCATTTCTGGCATCCACCACCACATGGTCTGCGAATCCCCCTTGTCCGAAGAAAGACGAAACACTCTTTCCCTTAATCTTCAGACGCTTGGTCCCGTCCTTGTAGCTGCCGTTGAAGAAAAGGTCGTTCTTTATATCACAGGCATAGGGACGGTTCTTTTTACAGCAATCACACACACCACAGGATGGGAATGACATAATGACATGGTCTCCCACTTCCAGAGTGTCCACCGCATCTCCGATCTTCTCCACAACCCCCACTGCTTCGTGGCCGAAGACCGCCGGCAAGGTTACCGGAATAAACTGATACAACCCGGCGGAATCCGTATGACATACCCCGCAGGCCGTAACCTTCACCAGGACTTCGCTCGCCTTGGGATCATCCAGCTCGATAGTCTGAATGGCAAGCTCTCCCGGCTTTGTCGTCAGTGCTGCTTTTACTTTCAATTTAGAATCACCTCTTTCTCTCCTTATTAAGTTTTTGTGCGGTCTCTTATAGTATACATCCATTTATCTGAAAGAACAAAATAAACCGGATAAATATTCTGGTATTTTAGTCACAGGTGTGAATACCGCAAGAGGATTTTATATTGTATAGACAATTCCTTATATTTAAGGTATAATATATTAGTATTTTTCTTTATAGAATGACATATTTTCATGTAAAAGGGGTCGGGAAAATGGAGAAGATAAGGATCGGATTCTTGGGCTATGGCACCAGGGCGCTGGATGCCTTAATGGCAGATGAGCGTTTTGATGTCAGGTATTTTATTGCGCCCATAAGCAGGGTGGATGAGTGCGTTTATAAAGCGCGTAAGGATTATCCGACCATTCCTTTCCATTATGTTAAGGATAACGCAGAATTGGCCGCCCTTTTTGAAAAATACAATGAGGCTGACATATTTTTAATGAATGCCTGCCCTATCATTTTAAAAGAAAGTGTTTTAAAGATAAAGGATGTCTATAATATACATCCCGGAAGCCTGCTGACCAACAGGGGCCACCAGCCCCACCAGTGGACAGTCCTTCTGGGGGAAGAAAAAAGCGAGATAGTATGCTACAAGGTGGCTTTAGGCATAGACGAAGGCCTTCTTGTGGGCAGATGTGAGGAGAATATCCCAAAAGATGCGGATGCCCTACAGGTTTTAGATCTTTTAGAAGACCGGATCCCCAACCTTCTTGATAAGCTTTACGAGCACTTAACCACTGATACTCCCTTTGTTAAGGAGTGCGCAGGAGGGGACTACAGACGGAACCTGGACCACCATGATTATCAGATCATCCCTGAGGATATAGGGAAAGCATACTTTTATGATGATATGATGCGCAAGATCAGAGCCCGTGTTATGAACCACGGAGCATTTATACAGTGGGAAGGCAAGCGTATTTATGCGGATACCCTTTTATACGAGGAGGCCGGAAGTCAGGAAGTCGGCGTAAGCCTGCATGGCAAATGCGTATTCCTGGAAGGCTGCGGCAAGAGATACATCTTACGTCTTAATCATATAGAACCTGTGGAGGATCTGTAATGAAGAAAAGGATTGCCAATATCATAATCTGCATTCTTTTTGTAATACCCATCATGAGCTTTGTCATGTCGGGAAGATCCCTGTCCCCTGAAGTAAGCGCCAAGATGGATAAATACTTCACTTCGGAGTCCACCAATCTGGAGCCTCATGCCAAGACCAACGGACATCCCTATAAAATATGCTATATCGATATAGACCCTTATCCCCCTTCGGGAGAAATGCTCTATTATCTCATAAAGCAGCTCTACGATACGGGCTGGATAGTATTTCCCGACGGGAAGAGTATGGAAGACCTCCCCTTTGACCCCACAAACCTTGATGCCGGCAAGTTTATTGATTACCTGGCAGATATGGGTACGGGAGATTATATTTCGTTTTCAAGAGACCAGAATTACTATATAGCCTTGGAGGACGATGCTACAGTTCAGGCCAATATAAGGAAGGGCATTTTAAACGGAGATGTGGATCTGATCTTGTGCCTGGGCACCTCTCCGGGAGAACTGGCCATTAATAAGATGGCCATAAGGGATACCCCCATTATGGTTTACTATTCCGTAGACCCGGTGGCGTCAGGCCTTTCAAAGGAACAGGAGTATTCAGGCCTTGACAATGTCTGGTGCCATACCAGCAGTGAAGTATACAAGAATCAGCTGGCTTTCTATCATGATGCCTATCCCTTTAAGAAACTGGGTATGGTTTATTACAGCGAGTCCGTGGCAGCAGTTGCCACATACAGGGAAGCTGCCAAGGGACTGGGTGTTACCTTAGAGGAAGCAACCATTAAGACCTATGAGAAGGCGGAAGAGGCGGAGAACTATTATAAAAACCTGGAGGATGCTTACAGGGATATGGTAGATAACCGGGGAATAGATGCCTTTCTCCTCAGCGCCGATATGATAAAGGAAGCAGAGAGAGTGCCTCATTTTATGGACATTTTCTATGAAAAGAATATACCGGTATTCGTTCAGAACAGTGAGTTCAGCGTGGCGTCAGGTGCGACTATGATCATGTCCGCAAGTGATGCCAAGTCCCAGGCCCCCTTCGCCATAGACGCCATGGTACGTATATTCGGCGGGGAGAAGCCGGGATCCATCTATCAGAAGTTTATCCCTTCACCCTACGTGACCATTAACCTGAAAAGCGCTAACAGGATAGGCTTTGATATAAACGATGAAATAATCAGAATGGCGGAAAAGATCTACTAAGGAGGACTTTTGCTTGCAAGATCAACTACAAGAGCAATTACTTGATAAAGAAAAAAAGAATGTAGAACTTAATCTGTATTTTGTCATCCTGATCTTCAGCCTTATTTTTGTTCTGTGGATCTCCCGTATGGCCTACAGCAACACGGCCATAGAGCTGGAAGAGCAGTACATCAAGATACAGACCCAGGATGTAATATCGGGTGTAGAGACCTCCATTAGGTACGGCAAGGAGCTTACCAACTTCTACGGTATACAAAGTGAATTATCCAAGATAACCGATATCCAGAAGGATAACATTGGAGTTGTTGTCTTTGACATGGAGGGGACTCCCTTTGTGGACGTTTTTCGGGATAAAGAATCCGGGAAGGATATGCTTAAGGCTGCCTTGACCTACTATTCGGAAAAGCAGGAAGATCTGGCGGAATATGATTCCTTCAGGAGAGCAGGGGTCTCGGGCCAGTTCTTTGCCATAAAGGATAAGGATAATGCCCCCTGCGGTTACCTTTTTGTCCTCTATAACAGGGACAAGCTGGTGGCACCTTTAGATCTTATATGGGAGATCATACCCCTGGTCATCATTTTCCTTCTTGTAATGATCCTTTTGATGGTTCTGACCAGGAATATCGACCTGAAGAAGTTTGTGCCCATACTTATACTCATGGTGGGGCTTCTTGCATATATGCTTGTTTTGTTCGTAAGTTTCAAATCATCCTATGAGAATCTTGTGGAGAACAGTGTGACACGGACAGAGCAGTATATACAAAACACTGTAGACAGGCTTACCTCCCGGGGACTTCCGGAGGAACGTCTGGAAAAAATGAACGGCTACTTTGAGGCTGCGGCTTCCTCCAATGAGGCTGTAAGCGCCGTGGAAATATCTAAGGGTAAGGTACATGCAAGTGTTAATAATGCTTATCTGGCTTCAAAGATCAATTACATGACCCTGTCCTTCGGAGCCACATTCGTGATCTGTCTCATGATAGCCTATGAGCTTACATTTGCAAAGTCCATTTTACTGGAGCGAGTCTTAAGGAAAAGGAACAAGAATTCCAAGGTAAGGCTGGACGATGGACTGGCGGGTATGATCAGGATCCTTTCCTTCCTGCTCTATACGGCCATCTATACCAGTATGCCCTACGCGGCTGTCCTTATTCGAAATGACGAGGTAGACGTACTCCATTATTCAAAGGAATTTGCGGCACCCCTGCCCCTTACCCAGGAGCTGGTGGCAGTCCTGGTTATCATGCTTGTGGGTCAGAGATTATACAAAAATGAAAAGGTAAGAAATCTATTTTTGATAGCCTTAGGAATTTTGGCAGTGGGGAACATGGCCTGCTTTTCTGCCTCCGATGTAGTAATTTTGATAATGCTCAGAACCTTCTGCGGAGTGGGATTTGCCTTCCTGAAGCTCTTCCTGAATACGGTGGTTGCCCTGGGAAGCTGGACGGATGAAAGCCTGAAAGTCAACTTTGCCAACCTTAACGCAGGATTGTTGGGCGGTATTACCGTAGGATCTTCCCTGGGTTCCATATTGGCGGGGTCCTTCGGATATTTTGCAAATTATCTTTTTACGGCGGGACTTGTTTTTATCGTGTTGGTATTCGGTATATTCGTAATCCCGTGGAAGAACTTAGAATTTGGCCGTACTAAGATTGTTGATACAGAGGAAGCAGAAAAGACTTCACTTATTACGGTATTAAAGAATGCCAAGGTAAGAAATGCCATGCTGCTTACAGACATCCCCTTAAATATAGGGTTAATGTACGTTGTATCATTTTTACCGGTATATATGGGGGTTATAGGCCAGCCTGCCATAGCTACCAGTTATGCCTATCTCATAAACGGTCTTGCGGGAGTGTATGTGGGAGTGGCTATGATAAAACTCTTAAAGAAGCTTTCGGTAAACCGGTCTGTTGCCCTTTCCATCTTTTTGGGGGCCGGTGGAATACTAATCTTACTTTTGGGGCAGAATGCCTTTATCGTTATAATTTCAGCCGCCATTATGGGGCTTTTCGACGGATTCGGGACACCTACCGTCACCGGATACTTTACCGGTGTAGGTAACAGGGAGCATGGGGATTCGGCGGCGCTGCTTACCATATATGCCAGTATCGGAAGTGCCGTCCAGATCATCTGTCCGATCCTATACGGCTTCATGGCAAGGCCTGACGGTAACCTGATGCCCCTGGGGGTATTCGGTATAGTATTCGCACTTTTCGGTGTAGTTTTCTTGTTTAAGAAAGGGGATAATTATGAATAATAAGAGGAGTCTTGCGTCAAAATTCATTCTGAGCTTTGTAATCGTGGGAGTTATACTCTGCACCATGGCCGTAGGGTTTTCCTACTCAGGCTTTGTCATCAGTATGGAGCAGCAGTATCACGACACTGCCTATCTTATAGCTGATACGGCTGAAAGCACTATCATGGAAAATGTCACAGTTGATGAGCTGGCAGAATATGTGGCTGCAGCTAAAAGCGGAGATAAGCAAAAGCAGGAAGCTGCTAAAAACAGTGAAAAGTATCAAAAAATCCAAACGGAGTTAACAGCTCTTCGCAAAAACATGGATCTTACGGATATATATGTGACATGGTATGAGCCTACCGTATTAAGGCAGTTTGCTTCCGGAAACGACAGCCTTAAGCCCCTGTTATACGTTTTCGACAACTATTACAAGGAAGAAGAGAACTTTAACATCGGTGACACCAGTAAGATGAACAAGCAGAATATCGAGCTTTTCGCCGAGGTTATTGAAACAAAGACTACCCAGAGCAAGTTTATCATTTCAGACGGTGAATTCGGATATAATATTTCGGCCCTGAAACCTGTTTTATCAAAAGACGGCAGTGAGGTAATATGCGTCATCGCCGTTGAAGAGCCCATGAGGCGTGTTCAGACTGCGGCAAGAGATTTCGTTATGCGTACGGTATGTTTACTTATCGTGGCTATAGTCCTCATTATTATATTCTTTGTAATTTATCTCTACAAGCGTGTTGTTAAGCCCATTAACATCATTGCCGATGAGGTTAAGAGATTCGGTGAGGCCAATGAGCGAAACGAAGAGTCCGAAAAGACCCTTACTTCCATTAAGACAAATGACGAGGTTGAGCTCCTTGCGGAATCCATCGACAAGATGGAAAAGGATATGCTGGCCTATGTAGATAATATAACAGCCATTACCGCAGAAAAGGAAAGGATCGGCGCGGAATTAAACGTTGCCACCAAGATACAGGCAGATATGCTGCCCTCTATCTTCCCGGCATTTCCGGAAAGAAACGATATGGATATCTTTGCTTCCATGGATCCTGCCAAGGAGGTGGGAGGAGACTTCTACGATCTCTTTATGGTAGACGATGACCACCTGGCAGTTGTAATGGCAGACGTATCGGGCAAAGGTGTGCCTGCGGCCCTCTTTATGGTTATTGCCAAGACCTTGATCAAGAATCATCTTCAGAATAAAGAACCTGTAAATGAAGCCCTTATCAATGCCAATAATCAGCTCTGCGAAGGAAATGATGAAGGTTACTTCGTTACAACATGGGCTGCTGTAGTCGACTTGAAAACAGGAGATGTTGAATTCGCCGATGCAGGTCATGAACTTCCCCTTGTTATACATCCGGACGGAAGTGTTGAGGGATTCAGACCCACAAAGAAGAGACCGCCTCTTGCTACCATGGAAGATCTGCAGTTCCTGCTTGATCGCTTTAACCTGGCTCCCGGAGATAAGCTCTTCCTCTATACAGACGGTGTTCCCGAGGCTACTAATGCTGAAAATGAACTATACGGTATGGACAGGCTGAAGGCTGTATTAGAGAAGAACTGCAAGGCCACTCCCAAAGAGATCCTTGTGGCAGTAAGAGCGGATGTAGACGCCTTCGTAGGCGACGCACCGCAGTTTGACGATCTGACCATGCTTGCATTTGAACGTAAATAAAGAAGGAAAAGAATGAATACAGACTCTCATCTTCTTAACAAAATATTTTGGGGTATACTTATCACTAATTCCATCTCCGTAGTGGCTGCTATTGCCTGCGTAATGATCGACGGCATCATCACAGGACAGTTTTTGGGCCCGGATGCAGTTACTGCTTCAGGACTCATGCAGCCTGTCATCATGGTCATCAACCTCATAGGCGGAGTCATGGGCGGAGTGAATATCATGTGTGCGGCTTATCTGGGGAAAGCCCGGCGGGATAGGGTGAATCAGGTTTTCAGTATAACGGTCATTGCCTTATTTATACTTTCCGTTATCATGATCATGATAGTTTTCTTCCTGGCGCCCTGGTTTGCCCAGGTACTGGCAGGAAAAACCGGAAGTCCTGAGATTGAAAAGATGATAGTAGACTACCTGCGGGGATTCTGCATTGGTATGCTGTTCATGCGCTTTGCAATACTCTTCTCAGGGATCATGATGCTGGATAATGATAAGAACCGGGCCATGTCCTCGATGGTTGCCACTCTTATTGCTGATGTAATATTCGATCTGGCAAATGTCCTTGTATTTCACGGCGGAATGTTTGGAATGGCAGTTGCCACCTCCTTAAGCTACGTCGTAGGATTCCTGGTTATTATGCCTCATTTCCGCAGAAAGGACAGGGTTATTCATTTTACGGTTAAGGGACTAAGACCGGGTGACCTGGTCGACGTGGCCTTAAGAGGAATTCCCCATGTCATTAATATGGGATCCCAGGCAATAAGGATTTTCTGTTATAATACTTTACTCCTTGCCATTGCAGATAAAACGGCAGTAGCAGGACTTTCCATATGCAATAACGCATTCTCGGTATTATTTGCCCTGCTTTTAGGAATGTTTATGTCTGTTTCGGTTTTGAGCAGCCTGCTCTATCACGAGGAGGACAAAAACGGCCTGGAGAAGGGCCTTGATCTGGCGGTAAAGCTAACCCTCGGCATTTTTACGGTGGTGGCTTTGCTTGTCATCATTTTCCCCCAATGGATCGCCTGTCTCTTTGTCAATCCTTCGGAGACGGATACGGTACTTTCTGCAGCGGGCTTTATCAGGTTCTGGGGCATTCAGTTCATGTTTGCGGCCCTTTGTTTCCCCGTCAGTGCCACCTACCAGGGTACGGGAAAACTACGACTGAATTATCTGCTGGATATTAGTCGCGAGGCCGTCTTACCCATTGCCTGCGTAGTGGGATTCGGCTCTGCCTTTGGTGTCAGGGGCGCCCAGATCGGTTTTGCAGTGGCAGGATTTTTAACCTTTGCCCTTTGCTTTATCATCCCTACTGTCTGCAACAAGAAGTTTCCTACTGCCATTAAGGACTTCCTTGTATTTGATGAGGGCTTCGGTGCTAAAGCCGATGAGATGTATGAAACCACCATTCATAATATGGATGAGGTTATAGCAGCCTCTGAAGAAGTTAAAAAACTCTGCTTAAATCAGGGGGCCGAGGGACGAAAGGCATACATGCTGTCCCTTTTTGTGGAGGAAATGGCCGGAAATACGGTTCTTTACGGCTACCCTGAAGGGGAGAGGGCCAATATAGATCTGAGGTTTGTATTCCACGGTGATTCCGGGGTTATAAGACTTCGTGATGATGGCAAGCCCTTTGACCCGGTTCGATGGTTGGATCAGAACTCCCCCGAGGATCCCACCTCCGGCTTGGGTATCCGGGCAGTAACAGGCCTGGCAAAAGACGTGCGATACACTCCGTCTATGGAAATGAACAGTTTAGTGATCACTTTGTAAGGTAAAAAATATGACTGATATAAAATACTACAGACTATCGAAAGACTGGGCTTTTAGGGGATGGCATGGCCGTCCCTTTGCCATAAGCGCCATCAAGGGACCTAATAGGACCAGGCCCCCCTTCTTTTTTGCTGAGGAAGGCTTCAAGATCCTTCTGGGCTGTGACGGCACCAGGGCCCTTGATCTGTCCTCAATGAGCAAAGAGATACAGGCCGGGTTTAAGAATCTTTTAGACCTGCAGGTCCTTGAAGAATTCCGGGATAAGCCGGAGCCCATAGGAGAAGAACAAAAGTATAAGCTATATGACTCTGCCTTTTTAGAGGTGGCAGAGTGGGCCATTACGGGAAGATGCAATATGCGTTGCAGGCACTGCCTGGTGAGTGCTCCTGACTTCCACGAAAAGGACCTTTCCCGAGAGGACTGTATGCACATTATCCATGAGCTGGCTTCCTGCGGCCTCAAGCGTCTTGAACTCACCGGGGGAGAGCCCTTTGTGCGCCATGACTGGGAAGATATAGTTACTGCCCTTTCCAATGAGGGTATCACCATCAGTAATGTCTTTACCAACGGACTGCTTATAAATGACCATGTCCTGGATGTGTTTGCTGCAAACGGCCAGCGTCCCGGATTTCAGATCAGCTACGACGGATACGGATATCACGATGAATTCAGGGGTGTAAAAGGGGCCACAAAACGCATCGAAGAGGCTATTGGTCTGCTGCTTTCCCGCAGGTTTACGGTTACAGCCTCCATGTGTCTTACCAAAGCCAATAAGGATTCCTTAAGGGAGACGGTCCTGCGTCTAAGTAAGCTGGGAGTTCAGGAATTATCTGTTACCATTCCCCTGGCCATAGGAAGATGGGAGGATCAAAGTGGATCTGCCCTTTCATTTGAAGAAGAAAAAAAGGTCTACGAAGAATATATACCTGTCTATTTTCAGGATAAGGCCCCAATAGACATCCAGCTGGGAGGATATTTTAAATGCAGTGCAGGAGAGAAAGATTATTCCGTTCCCTTTGTCAGAAAGCCCCTGCCGGCATCTAAATTTGAAAAATGTAGTTACTGTGTCGAAGGATCAACACGTATTTTTATAGACCCTGCCGGAAGGGTCTCTCCCTGTATGGGATTTTCCGGAACCGTTTTGGGACCCAAGTTCCCCTCTATACTGGAAAGCAGCTTGTCTGATATTACAAAGGATTCATATTACAGGACCCTGGTATCCACCAAGCTCTCCGACCTTTTACAGGCATCGGAAGAATGCAGGAAATGTGAGCATTTTCCCGCCTGCCGCGGTGGTTGTATGTTAGCCGGTATAACCCCTGAGGGAGACTATCTTGTTCCCGACCCCGGAGCCTGCTATTTCTATAAAAACGGTCCGATTCAGAACTTACCATAAATACATCAAAACCGTTGAAAAAATACGCCATTTAAGATAATATTGTATTATCAATTTTCCGCGTCAGTAGGGCAACTGATCGACACGGTAGGAAGGACATTCGGATGAAAGAATCTGTATTCAGGAAAAGCAGTGTTGAAAGCCTCAACACTCCGGAACAGCTTAATACTTATATAAAGTCGGCGACTCCCGCTACATGGGCCATACTTTCCGCCATAATCTTATTTCTGGCAGCAGTATTTGCCTGGATCTATTTCGGATGCATATATACCAGGATCAAGGGAGTGGCAGTTCAAAGAGACGGAAAGCTCTATTGCTATGCCGACGCGGTGAATGTCTACCGTGCCAAGTCATCCGTCAAAGTAACCGTTAAGGGTAAAGAGTACGTGGTGTCCAATCCCAAGACGGACCCCATAAAGCTTTCGCCAAAAGATGATTCGGAGCACAACCTTGTTATGGGTGTGGGAAACTATACAAGTGATGAGTGGATATGCAAGTTTGAACTGGGTTCCGATCCCGACGACAAGGAAGACTACATAGATGTGGCTGTAGTAACCATAGAAGAATTAAGCCCATCCACCTTTTTGACAGGAGGCAGCGATGTCTGAACGAGTTAAATCGCCCATTACCAATGGAGTGGCCAAGGTTCCTGTCTTAATGCAGATGGAGGCCTTAGAGTGCGGAGCAGCCTGCCTGACCATGATCCTTGCTTACTATGGCAAATGGATCCCCTTAGAGCAGGTTCGCTTGGATTGCGGAGTGTCCCGTGACGGCTCGAAAGCCACAAAGATCATTAAAGCCGCCAGAAGCTACGGCTTGGAGGCCGACGGCTACAGGGCGGAGAAGATCACCACCATAAGAGACAAGGCCAAGTTTCCCTGTATTATCCACTGGAACTATAATCATTTTATTGTTCTCAAAGGAATAAAGGGAGATAAGGCTTACATAAATGACCCCGGAAAGGGAAATCTGATAATAACCCTCGAAGAGCTGGATAAAGGCTTTACGGGGATTGTTTTGATGTTTGAACCAACCGAGAAATTTGAACCCGGCGGAAAGCAGAAGAATGTATTTGATTATGCCAGACAACGCCTGAAGGGGACGAAAACGGCGGTTTTTTTCGTTGTCCTGACTACGGTTATCTCCTCCCTTATAGGCATCATTGATCCCATGTTTTCCCGTATCTTTTACGACAGGCTTCTTACGGGGGAGAATCCCGAATGGCTTATGCCCTTTGTGGGAGCTTTGACCTTGCTTACTTTAGTAAAGCTGATCTCGGCATGGATAAGTACCATATCCAGTCTGAAGATCAACGGTAAAATGGCGGTTGTGGGTAATATGACCTTTATGTGGCATGTTCTCCACCTGCCCATGGAATTCTTCTCCCAGAGAATGGCGGGAGATGTGCTTTCCCGTAAGAATTCCAATGCCAATCTTGCCAATAAGATAATAAATACCCTGGCACCCCTCTTTCTCAACACCTGCCTCATGATATTCTATCTGGTTGTGTTAATAAGATACAGCCTGACCCTTACCATGATAGGTATAGGCTCCATAGTGATAAATATCTTTGTGGCCCAATGGATATCCATGAAGCGCCTTAATCTGGCCAGGTCCCAGCTGCGTTCCGACGGTTTATTTGAAGGAGCCACCGTTGCAGGTATGGAGATGATGGAGACCATTAAGGCCTGTGGAGCGGAAAACGGTTTCTTTGAAAAATGGTCCGGCTATCAGGCCGATGTCAATGAAGGCCACTTTGATTCCTTAAAGGCTGATATCCGGCTGTCGGTTATCCCTGAGATAATATCTTCCCTGGCCAATATCGCAGTGCTTGTAAGCGGCGTCCTTCTGGTCTTAAACGGTCATTTTTCCATCGGTATGGTGATGCAGTTCCAGACATACCTGAACATCTTTATGGGTCCTGTGAATTCTCTTATCAATGCCAGAGGAACACTCCAGGTAATGAAGGCAGAGATGGAACGTATCGAGGATATAATGGGCTACCGGGAGGATGTTATTGAAAGCTCCTTTAGTGACGGGGAGGAAGATTCCTTCGAGAAGCTATCCGGGGAATTTGAGATCAATAATGTTACCTTCGGATATTCCAAGCTGGAAGAGCCCCTCATTTCCGATTTCAGCCTCAAAGCTGAGCAGGGCGCACGTATAGCCCTGGTGGGAGCATCGGGCTGTGGCAAGTCCACACTTTCAAAGCTTATATCCGGCTTATACGTACCCTGGAGCGGCCAGATCCTCTTTGACGGCAAGCCTATTTCCGAGATAAATAAAAACGTCTTCCGCAGCTCTGTAGCGGTTGTGGACCAGGATATAACCCTCTTTGAGGATACCATAGGAAACAATGTAAGGATGTTTGACCCAACAATAGAAGATTTTGAGATGATAATAGCTGCCCGTGACGCCCAGATCCATGATGATATCATGCAGCGTCCCGGCGGATACAAATACAGCTTAAAAGAAGGGGGCAGTGACCTTTCCGGCGGTCAGAAGCAGAGAATGGAGATCGCCAGAGTCCTTGCCCAGGATCCGAAGATCATAATCTTAGACGAGGCCACATCAGCCCTTGATGCCAAGACAGAATACGATGTGGTTAACGCCATTAAGGATCGTGGGATCACATGTATCGTGGTTGCCCACAGATTATCCACCATCAGGGATTGTGATGAGATACTGGTTCTTGATAAGGGCCGTGTAGTGGAGAGAGGTACCCACGAAGAATTATATAAGATGAACGGATACTATA
>JAEEGL012512961.1_pt1 | contig 21017 bp, 16 predicted proteins | sample 9134231 | NCBI WGS metagenome assembly JAEEGL01 (sample SAMN16246548, study PRJNA631951) | gut metagenome | biome: gut microbiome; feature: rumen; material: fiber-attached | host: Bos | place: Iran: Karaj | collected 2018-10 | reverse complement strand
GATCGAACTCTCATATAAAATATCTTGCTGGCTTCGCTCTCGCTAAGCTTTGTTCTTTCCGAATTACTTTGTTCTTCTGAATTATTCCTTCTGGAATTTCTTCAGGGTCGCACTGCTGTCAGATTGTCAAGGTTCGCTGCAACTGTCTCTCGGACAGTGCGTTGAATATACTATCATCGGGTAATACCAAAGTCAACACTTAAATGCCGGGATTTTTTGATTATTTTTATCCACTTTCAGATTATTTTGACGAACGTAAATTTGAAAGCTATTATTTACAAATAAGAACGGAAACCAACGACATTTACCGGCCCGCCGGCATAGGCAGCGCAACAAGCGCCTCATCATTACTTATGAAAAAAGACTGTACGGAAATAAACGAAATACTCTTCGCTCACCGCGGCGAACTGACCTCGAGAAAAAAAGACGCGGACAAGGGATATTACGGCCGTGTCATCATAGCGGGAGGAAGCTGCGGAATGGCGGGAGCCGCGTACCTGTCGGGCATCTCCGCCTTCAGATGCGGCGTAGGAATGGTGCGGTTTTTGGGACCCGGGTGCAACAGAGTCATACTCCAGACTCTTCTTCCCGAAGCGATGTATGAATCATCGGATGACATGTCCGATCAGACCGCATCTCTTGCGCTTTCATGGGGGAACATCCTGATACTCGGCCCGGGACTCTCCAGATCGGATGAGGCCCGGACCATGGTGAAGAGGTTTACGGATCCCGGCTTTCTGGATACGCTCCTCCCCTCCGGGAAGTCCGCTCCGGCCAAACTGCGTTTCATCATTATAGACGCCGATGCGCTCAATATCATTTCCGAGGAAGGCATCGATCTGAAAGAGGCCTCATCCTGCCGGCTCTCGCCGCATATCGTGATCACTCCGCATGTGGGTGAGATGTCCCGTCTGACCAGCCTTCCCATAAATGAGATCAAATCCGACCCTGCCGGGATCGCTCTTGAATACAGCAGGAGCCACGGCGTGGACGTGGTCCTGAAGGATCATGTCACCTTTTGCGCTTCCCCGGAACGGGTCGTCAGGATAGATTCCGGCACAGGCGCCATGGCGAAGGCGGGCTCCGGAGATGTGCTCACAGGCTTTATCGCGGGGGTCGCTGCCATTCTCAGGGAGCATCCCGAAGACGCCGCTCCCGTGGGGGCCTTCCTCCACGGCAGAGCCGGTACCATTGCAGAGAGAAAAAAAGGATGCCACGGACTCCTTGCCCGTGACATCGCAGATCACGCTTTTGAAGCGTTCGCATCGATATAGCGCCTGTCTTTCACCCGGGGAGACATCCGCCTCCCGGTCCGAAATGCCTTAACCCCGTTCAGGTAGTCTCCACCACGCCCTGGGGCACTATGTCCTCTACGGGCACGTCAGGCCCTTCATCCGGGATCTCATCACCTGCGCCGCTGCCGGGATCCGCCGGAGGATTCGCTCCTGAAGGAGGATTCATTCCCGAGGGGGGATTTGCTCCCGATGGAGCGGGCATATTCTCACCTCCGTCTCCTGCAGGAGGCACCTGGCTCTCTGCGCCATTGTCCGGAGCTGCGGGCGCCGCCGGGGCTGCCCCGCCGTTTTTAAGCAGTATATTTGCGCTCTTGCCGGAACTGTCCTTCATGGTCAGAGCCACTCTGGACGCATCGCTTCCCGTAAATCCGTCATCGGTCTGGGAAATGAGTATCAACTCCTGTGAACCTCCGGCTATCACCATCCCCTTATAAGATGTGATGTCATTCACCAAAAGCGTTTCAAGGGTCGGATGGGACCGGCCGTCATTTATCGACACTCTGAAATTCGGATTCACCGCAGTCATATCCAGCTCGGCGTCCCCGGATCCCGTATTCTTCGCGGCGAAATGGATGATCGCAAGCTTTCTCCCCGGATCCGCCTTCACAAGAAATCCCATATTCACTTCATCGCCTTCGGGAAGATATGAATCCGCGATTTCGACACCGGCAAAATCAAAAGAGAAACCGTTTATACCATAAAAATCCTGGATAGTGGTCACATCGAAAGACTTCTGGCTCTCTTCACCGTCGGACTCGCCGTCCTGGACTTTTCCCTTGCTGTCCTTTTTTTCTTTTTCTTCCTTGGGCTTTCCCTGGATATAACCGTTCGCGTGAGCGTATTCGCTTGCATGAGCGTTGACCCGCGCCTTCTTTTCGGCCTCGGACTCTGCGATCTCGTCTTCCTCCAGAAGCCGGCTGGAATCTACGCCGTACTTAAGGATCAGCCCCGAGGCATACTCTTCCACCCTCTCTCTGGCGTCGTCCGAAAGCTCGACGGATTCGGCCTTCCCGCATCCGATCATGGACATAGCCATGGTGAGACACATTATTATGCAAAGCAGAATGGCCAGTATGGAGGCCACCTTTCTCCTTGTAGTCATCTTCATAAATAATACCTCTGTCTACCCTCTCTCCAGTTCGAACCAGAAGCATACCCCGTCATCAAAATTCAGGACTCCGTAGGGCTGTCCCATGGATTCCATGGCTGCTTTCACTATGGACAGACCCACTCCACTTCCACCGTACTCCCTGGAACGCGCCTTGTCAACCTTGTAAAACCTGTCCCAGATCCGGTCCACCGACTCCTCCGGTATGGGATCTCCCGTGTTGAACACGGATACCCGGATCTTATTATCATCGCTGTCCGAGAGGGATACATCCACCCGTTTTTCACCCTTCGCATGGTTCAGAGCATTGGAAAAATAATTCATAAACACTTCTTCAACTCTGTATTCATCCCCCCACACAAATACCCCGGTACTCTCCGGCGCCGTCACTCTGACTCCGCTGTTCCTTATGAGTATCTCCGAAGACCTGAGATAGTTTCTGATCATGACGCTCACATCGAACCTGGTCATTTCCGGCTTGTCCGAAGCCGATTCCATGGAAGACAGGGTCATGATCCTCTTCACCATGCCGTTCATCTTTCTTGATTCGTCTATTATCACATCGGTATAGAAATCGATGCTTTCGGGATCTTCGCTTATCTGATCCTTCAGCCCCTCGGCGTATCCCTGGATAAGAGCGATGGGCGTTTTCAGCTCGTGGGACACGGAGGACAGAAATTCCTTCTGTTCCTCATTTATCTCATTTTTCTTTTCTATCTCCAGCTTGAGGGCGTTATTTGCGGTCCTGAGTTCCGAGATATTCTGCTCAAGCTTTTCGGACATCTCGTTTATATTGCGCCCCAGGATGTCGATCTCATTTTTCGAATTGCCGGTATACTTGGCCTGAAAGTCCATTTCCTTCATGCGCTGCGAAACTTCGGTTATCTCGCTTATGGGTTCGGTTATCCTCTTCGACACGAAAAAGCTCACCAGAATCCCAAGCAGCAGCGCGCACAGCCCCGCGTAAATAAAGAATCTGTTGGACAGAGACACCGATTCCCTTATGCTCTCAAGTGAGGTCCTGAGCAAAAACAGATTCCCGTTGTCCAGGGTCCCCCACATCTCGATAAATCCGGAACCGCTCACGGGATCGGTCATGGTCCTGATCTCGTAGTGTTCCGTTTCCTCAAGAACAGTCACATTTCCCGGGCCTCTCTCTCCTTTCTCGGAGGATCTGCCAAAGATATTTCCCAAAAGCTGTCTGGTCAGGAATTCCGAGTCTCCCCCGGCGACCTTCAGGGTCTCAGTATCCGTATCCAGTACGATCAGGCTTATATTGTACCTCTCGGAAACCCTGTGAATCGCCGAATCGAATTCATCGCTGTCGAACCGGCCCTCATTTTCCGCCTTATTCAGGGTCTCATAGGAGAGCTTGAGGGCTTTCATCTTTGTGCTGCGGTAGTACCTGTCCAGGAAGACCGTATTCAGAAAGACGCATAGCCCCAGCGTCAGGAGCAGCAGCAGGAGGAGCGCCGTCATGAACTGCGCTCTGATGCTGTGAAACGATCTTTTTGTCCCTGTTCCTCCCGCCAAAATGTGTTTCCTTTCCCTTCTGCGTCCATTCCTGTCCCGCAAATAAGGACCGGTTTCTGTTTCTCCGGCGCACCAGGAGACCTGTGCTGTACCAGGAAATCCTCCACGGGATGATTATACCACGCTTCCGTACTAAAAAATAAGCTTTGGTATCGATGAGAGCAGATACTTCGTGTATTCGTGTTCGGGGGACGCATATATCTTCTCTGCGGCGTCCATCTCGCATATGGCGCCGTTCTTCATCACACAGACCCTGTCCGCGATAAAACTTACGACGGAGAGATCGTGACTGATGAAGAGACAGGTCAGCTTGAGACGGTCTTTCAACCTTTTCAACAGGTTCAGGATCTGAGCCTGGACACACACGTCCAGTGCGGATACCGATTCATCGCACACGATCAGCTTCGGTTCCGCGGCGATTGCCCTGGCAATGCCTATACGCTGCTTCTGTCCTCCGGAAAACTGATGAGGATACCGGTCAAGACAGTCCTCGTTCAGCTCAACCATTTCCAGCAGCTCGGTTATCCTGTCATCGATCTTCCTGCGGTCGTCATATATACGCCAGGTTTCCAGCGGCTCTGCTATTATATCCCTGATCCTCATGCGGGGATCCAGGGAGGATGCCGGGTCCTGAAAGACCATCTGCATCTCTTTTCTGTACGGCAGAAGAGCCTTTTCGGACAGACCGGTTATATCCCGTCCTTCAAATAAAACGCTTCCTTCATCGGCTTTTATTATCCTGAGCAAAAGCCTTGCGAGAGTGCTCTTGCCGCAGCCGGATTCACCCACAAGGGCCAGGGTCTCCCCTCTGTAAATATCAAGGCTTACATCCCTGACGGCATATATGCTGTTCTTCCTGTCCAGACGAAACTTCTTACAGAGATGAGACGCTGACAGCAATACCCTCTCTTCCATTTGATCCTCCGGTGTCATTCGGTTCCTTTTGATTCTCCCGGGTCCGGTCCCGTCAATGCGGTATGGCAGCGCACATAGTGATCGTTCCCCGCTTCTCTCATCTCCGGACTCTCCATGAAGCATTTCCTCACGTCGTCGCTGCACCGCATGCAGAAATCGCACCCGGAAAAAGGCTTTCTCACCACAGGGATATTTCCCGGGATGGTTTCAAGGTATTCGGGGTTATTACCGATCCTGGGGATGGACGACAAAAGCCCCCTTGTGTACGGATGAAGGGGATTGGTAAACAGTTCCCTCACGGGAGCCTTCTCCACGATGGAACCCAGATACATTACATATACATGATCGCATATGGCGGATACCACGCCCATGTTATGGGTTATCACAAGGGCGCTCATGTGGGATGCATGGCACATGTCCCTGATCAGGTCGAGGATCTGGGCCTCGATTGTGACATCAACAGCGGTAGTGGCTTCATCCGCGATGAGAAGCTTCGGTGAGCATATCATCGCCATTGCGATCATCACCCTTTGCCGCATCCCTCCCGAAAGCTCGTGAGGCCAGGAGTTATACCTGAGTTCAGGCTGAGGAATGCCCACCGCTCCGAGCATCTTGACCACTCTCTCCTTTGAGACCGCGGGATCCTTTTCGATTTTATGTATCTTCAGGACCTCTCTGATCTGATCCCCGACCCTCATCATGGGATTCAGGGAAGTCATGGGTTCCTGAAAGACCATTGCGATCTCCGTTCCGCACTTTTTCCTGATTTCTTTTTCCTTCAGCTTCAGAAGGTCAGTCGTCTCTCCGGGAGAGTCATGCCAAAGAATGCTTCCGCCGGTGGTCTCCGCGAAAGGAGGGAGGATGCGGTTCACGGATTTGGCAGTCATGCTCTTCCCGCAGCCGGACTCTCCCACAAGCCCCACTATACCGCCTCTGGGAATATCAATATCCACTCCCCTGACGACAGGGACCGCTTCCTTTTTCCGTTTAACGGACACGGTCAGATCTTTTATTTCCAAAAGAAGGTCTTTGTTCATTCGCTCAATACCGGGTCTTGGGGTCGAGGATATCCCTCAGCGCATCGCCAAGAAAATTAAATGCCATAACAAGTGTCATTATAACGAGGGACGGGGCCAGAGAGAGCCATGGCATCTGAAACAAAAAGGTTCTGGATTCACTGACCATCAACCCCAGAGAGATGTCCGGCGGCTGTATCCCTATTCCGAGAAAACTCAGGGCGCTCTCGGACAGGATAGAGGCAGGTATATTGAGAGTAAACAGGACAATAAGGGTCGGCGCCAGATTTGGGACCACATGCCTTAAAATAACAGATGAACTTTTCACACCCATGGTCCTTGCGGCAAGGATGTAGTCATTTTCCAGAATGGACAGGGCGACCGACCTGACTATTCTCGCAATGCTCCCGAATTCCATCACCACTATGGACAGGACAACCGAAAGCATTGAGCCACCGATGGAATACATTATCACCATGGCAAATAAAAGCCCGGGAAAAGCCAGGGTCACATCGGTAAACCATGTGATGATCATATCCGCCGCCTTTCCGTAGCAGGCAGCAGCGATCCCGAGAATGGTCCCCGCAAGCACCGCAAGCCCGGTAGGGATAAGGGCGACCGCAAGGGACACCCTCGTTCCGTATAACAGCCTTGTAAGGACATCCCTTCCCAGAGCATCCGTGCCTAGCAGATGACCGGCACCGGGAGGACTCAGTCTGGATGCCAGATCCTGTCTCACCGCATCCCAGGGCAGCAGAAAAGGCGCAAAAACGGCCAGAAGGGCTATTATCAGTATGATGCCGGCGGATATCGCGGCAGCCTTATTTTTAATAACAGCCTTTATCATGATTTAGTCCTGAGTCTCGGATCCAGAAGAGTATTGGTAACATCTGCTATGATATTCCCCACGGAGATCACCAATGCCGTAAATAGAACCGTTCCCTGGAGTAAGGGCATATCCCTGGTCTGAACCGCCGTGAGCGCCAGCTTTCCCAAACCGGATATCCCGAAGACGCTCTCCGTGATGACCGCGCCGGAAAGCATCCCGGAAAGCTGCAGCGCCATAAGGGTAATGACGGGAAGAATGGCGTTCCTGAGGCCGTGGAACAGTATCGCTTTTTTTGTGGAAAGTCCCTTCGCCCTGGCCGTATCCAGATACGGCGAATCCAACTGTTCCATGAGCCCTGACCGGGTAAGCCTGGCCACGCTCCCCGCGCTGTTCCACCCAAGGGCTGCCGCAGGCAGGATCATGGAAACAAAACTGCCGTCGTACATGAGCGGCAGAAGGGACAGCCTGAAGTACATGAGATACTGAAGAAAAAGCGCCACCATAAACACCGGCACGGATATCCCCAGAAGCGATATCCCCCGGAACAGGTGATCCGGCAATCTGTCGTGATACACGGCCGATACCACGCCGGCAAGAATTCCGAATATCCATGCAAAGGAAGCGGAAAGCGCGGTCAGCTTCAAAGTGTAGGGAAACGCGGTGAGGATAAGGGAAAGCACGGGCTTTCTCATGTAATAGCTCTGCCCGAGGTCGCCGCGGAGAGCATTCTTCAGGTAATCCAGAAACTGCACGGGGAGAGGCTTATCCAGCCCCATGGATTCCGTAAGACGTCTGATGGAGTCTTCGCTTGCGTGCTCGTTCAACAGAACGGAAGCGGGATCCCCGGGTATGATCCTCAGCACCACAAATATTAGCAGCATCACCCCCAGGAGCACCAGTATCACCCCCAGGCCTCTCCTTATTACGGCAGACATTTATTTAAGCTCGACCCCGGAAAAGTACATATCGCTCCACCCCGCCCACTGAGGCGTAAAGGAAGCCACCCTCTCCCCTTTTACGAACAGATGCTTAAGAGAATACAAGGGGACCCATACGGCGTCATCCTGCACAAGTTTTTTCTCAAGAGCGGCGTACTCCTGCATGCGCTTATCGTTATCGACTATGAAACGCGCATCACCGATCCTCCCGATCACGTTTTCGTCAGGATAATTGTTGGATCTGATGACCGTATTACTCCTGCTGCCGAAGAAAGTGTAGATCACATTGTCCGGATCATTGTAATCAAGGAGCCAAAGCGCCAGGTAGGAATTCATATTTCCGCCGTTTCTGAGATCAAGATAGCTCGCCCTGTCGTATGACCTGATGGAAGCGTTGATGCCAACGTCCTGAAGGTTCTGCGCGATGATCTCAAGGGCTCTCTTTGCTGTTTCCGCGGCGCTTGAGTCCAGAGACACCTCCATGTCAAATCCGTTTGGATAACCCGCATCGCTGAGAAGCTTTTTTGCCCCCTCGGGATCATATTTCAGCCAGCCCTGATTGTCCGTACTGTAACTGAGACAGCCTGAAGGGAATATCCCGTCCTCCAGCTTTCCGTCACCGCTGTAGATGGAATCCAGTATGGACTGACGGTCTACAGCCATCTGAATCGCCTTACGCACGGACACGTCAGAAAGCGGTCCGATCTTTTCGTTCAGGATGAAATAATTCATGCCCAGGCGATCCACGGATACGATACTGTCCGCATATTTCTGCTTGTATACGGAATCCACGATGGCAGAATCCAGGAAAAGGCAGTCCAGGATGTCGATATCACCTTTCTGAAAGGCCATATCCATGGTGGCGGGATCCATGATCTTTGCAGTCACTTTTTTTACGGAGGGTTCACTGCCCCAATAACGCGGATTGTACTCCAGTGTCATGCCGGAGCCCTGCTCCCAGGAAGTGATGATGTAAGGACCTGTGCCGATGGTCTTTTTGGGATCGATCCCGAAATCCTCCCCGGCCTCATTCACCAGGGATCTGGAAAAAATGCTGGTGGAAGGAGTGGCGAGCTGAGCAAGAAAACCCGAGAAAGGCTCTGCGAGAGTGATGGTAAAATGTGTATCATCCTGTACGGTTATCCCGCTCAGTTCATCAGCCTTTTTGTCCAGCAGATCCTGAGCTCCTTTGATGGATATGGCGTAATCTGTCTGCTGACTGTCGGGAAGCGTAAGGATCCGCTCAAAGGTGAACCTGACGTCATCCGCGGTAAGAGGGGTGCCGTCCGAAAACACAACGCCGTCCCTGAGAGTGAAGGAATAAGTCAGCCCGTCATCGGAGATGCTGTAATCATCCACAAGACTTTTTACGATGGAACTGCTGCCGTCCGCGTTTTTTTCTACGGCAAAGAGCGTGTCAAACACGTTCATGGGGATCAGATAGTCGTTCGTGTTCCTGTGTACGTCCATGTTGACTATATCGGCGTTCAGAGCTATACGAAGCTCTCCGTCCCCGGACAGCCCGGCAGACGTTCCTCCTCCGCTCCCTGCTCCTGCTGCGGGAGCATCACCGGTCCCGGCTGCGGGGGAAACGCCTCCGCAGGCGCTAAGGAACAGCGTGGCGGTGAGAATAGCTGAAGTTACCAAAACCGTCTTTTTCATGAAGATCACATTTTCCTTTCTGTCTGTCGAATACAGCCCGAAGGCTTATTTTGCCGTTACTTTTATGGTAAAGCTCTTATTAGAGCCATCGCACAGTGTATATTTTATCGAATAGCTCCCTTTCTTCTTCAGGCTGATCGAGGAGGGGTCTCCGTTCTGCTGTTCTTCATCCGAAAGGACATTTTTCCTGTTCGATACCGTGATCCTGTATTTATAATCGGAATCCGCAGCGTACCCTCTGAAGCCGTCTGTTTTATTTCCGTCGAAGAACAGTCCGGCGTATGCCAGACTGTAAGGATTCGAAAGTCCGGATAAGGAATAATCCAGGCCTGCCGTTGCCGTGATCTTGCAGGAGGTATTTACGAAATAGGAAAAAGTAACTCCTTTTGACGTTTTCTTTGTTTTGACGTTCTGAATCCCAAAGTACTTTATGACCGGATTCACTGTAAAATCGCAATATAATACGTCAGAGCCCAGATAGGCCGTGATCCTGCAGTATGTCCCGGGGGCTGCGTCCTTTGAACACGTCACAACGCCTTTATTTACAGTCAGCACCGATTCATCGCTGCTGACCCAGGTCGCCGCTTTGGTCGCATCGGCATATTTCATTTCGGGAGTATTCTTTATGACTCCGTTAGGGCTTCCGATGAATAGTTTCACCTTCTTTCCGGGCGCTATACGGTTGGTGAGGGACTCGTCATGGAATCCCCATTGGTCCGTCATGTGCAGCCGCTCCCCTTCTGCCGGCGCTCCTGAAGCTTCGGACACGGCGGCATTAGCCCGCACCATTCCGGTAACGGACATGTTACCGTTACGATACTCCGTCTTATCCTTTGTCCCTATGATAAGATCGGATATCTTCCTTGCCACACTCCCGTTATGACGCTGAAGGAAATCCTTATTTGACGAGTAGGCAAGAGCCGCTGTTCCGGAAACCACGGGGCAGGCCATAGAAGTCCCTGACATCACCACATAAGCGTTTTTAGGATAGGTGGACATTATGCCAAGGGAGCCGTTCTCCCCCGGATAAAAGTATTCCGTGTAATCTCCGCCCGGAGCGACCACATCCACCCAGTCCCCATAGTTTGAATATTCGGCAAGGGTATTATTTTCATAAGAACCTGCTGCCACGGAGATCACATTGTCATATGCCGAGGGATAGAGCGGTTCGTTCGTACTCTCATTTCCCGCCGCCGCCACGCATACGCAGCCTCTCTCCGTTGCATAATTTATTGCGTTCTGTAAGCTCTCATTATACGGGGCGCCGCCGAAGCTCATCGAGATCACGTTGCAGCCCTGGTCCGCCGCCTCATACACCCCCGCTACGACAAATGCGTCGGGGATGCCGAAATTTACTTTTTTTTCAATGTATCCAACCCGGATGGAGTAGATCTTCGCGCCGGGAGCTACGCCCACCCCACCTTTTTTGTTGTTGCCGACCATTGCGATTATACCGGCGCAGTGAGTTCCGTGACCTTCGGGATCTCCGCTGTGGCCGTCATAATTCACGCACTTTTTTATGTTTGCTTTGAGGTCGAGATGACTGGCCTGTACGCCGCTGTCCAGAAGGGCGACTGTCACACCGCTGCCGTTTATCCCCATGGAATGCGGAATGTAAACGCCGGCTCTCTTGAGATACCACTGATCATCATCATTGTAGTACGGGTCGTTGTATTCCGCGGAAAGGGGTATTCCTTTGGGAACGCTGTTGACGATATCGGAAGATCTGGAGCCTGCGGCATAAGCAGGATCGCCGGCATAGCTGTCCGTGTCTCCGGCAGCGTTAGCAGTATCGTCGGAACAACTGTCCGTGTCTCCGGCAGCATATGATCCGGGATCGCCGGCTTCGCCGTTGTCCGCCGGAATATCCTCCAGAATGCGGACTTCACCAAGATCGGTAAAATGTGAAAAGCAGTTGGGATAAACGGTAAAACCCAGTTTCTTCCGGGAAATGGAACTCAGGACGGAACTCATTTCCCTGCCGGGAAACTCTATGATGCCCACGGGCTTGTGATACCAGGTGAGTACGCCCCCGCAGGCAGAGGCTTTTTCCATCGCTTCCCCTTCCGTATCCGCAATGACAAAGCCCTCATCCTCAATATAGTCCTCCCCCGCTTTGAGAGAAAACAGTTCGTCAGAATAGTTCTGCATCTCGAAAGCGTGGCTCCCTGAACCGATATCCGCTTCCTGGGGCGCAGGATGTTTCGAAGCAGCATCTTCAGTCACAGGATCTCCCGGGGCTCCGGCCAGGGTGGCATCGCCTCCCCGGGCATCATCTCCGGAAGCAGCGTCCTTCGGTCCGTAATCTGCGGAAGCTGCATATCCCTGCAGTTTCGGAGTATCCACGGCCATTTCCGTTTCGGCACACACATCGCTTCCGGCCGATATCCTGTGTGAAATGTCGTCTACGTTGACATCCCCGGCATAAACCGAGGCTGCGGGACTTCCCGTGATCAGCAACGCACTGAGAAAAACTGAAAGGATCCATCTGCTATTCATCTTACTCCCCTTCTGATCTTTCTTTTGAAATCTGTTTGGGTTTTCCTGTTTTTTGTAACGAAGGTTTAAACCTGCTGTACCGGCTGCCCTGTCGCCACGCCCGAAAAACCGCCGTCCGAAGTACCTGAAAGTATATAATAAGAGCCCTTATTTTTCAACACGGGTCAGCCAAAGGACAGTATTGTTTTGACAGGTCTGTCACCAAAGCACCGGTCATGACTGCAACCGGCGCCTGCGTTCGGGAACTGCTTTCCTTGTCTGCTCACGATGTCCCGAACACCTGCTCCATCAGTTTCAGACCCGTGGGTGTTGCAGCCAGTCCGCCCCCTGCAGTCTCCTTCAATGATCCCGGAAGCGCGCGTCCCACCTCCCGCATTGCGTCTATCACTTCATCAGCCGGTATCCTTGCAGTTATCCCGGCAAGCGCCATATCCGCGCTGGAAAAGGCTATCATTACTCCTGCCGCATTTCTTTTGATACAGGGGATCTCCACAAGGCCGGCCACGGGGTCGCACACAAGGCCCAACTGATTTGCCAGAGCGATAGCGCAAGCGTCTGCGCACTGTTGGGGAGTTCCTCCCATGGCTTCCGTCAGAGCAGCTGCGGCCATAGCGGAGGCGCTTCCGCATTCTGCCTGACAGCCTCCATCCGCGCCTGCTACGCTTGCCTTATTTGCGATGACCATACCAAATGCCCCCGACGTAAACATCGACCTTATAGTTGTTTCCTCCTTTACGCCCCTGTCCTCCACAAGAGAGATAAGGCATCCCGGCAGGATCCCGCAGCTTCCCGCGGTGGGCGCGGCCACGATCCTCCCCATTGAAGCGTTACAGCCGGCGACGGATATCGCCCTTGCTACGGCTTTGGATGGCATGTCACCGAGAAGGGCGTTGCCCTTATTAGCATATTCGGTCATCAGATAGCCCTCGCCGCCGGTCAGACCGGACATGGACCTCAGATCTTTCTTCCGGCCCTCCTGGACTGATTCGCGCATCACAAGGTAATCGATCTCCATCCGCTCATATATTTCGATGGGTGAGATCTCCATGGCTCTGGCCTGATCGCTGATCACCAGATCACTTATCTTCCTGCCTTCCTCCTGTGCCTTTGAAACCAATTCCTCAATAGATTGATATGTCAGCATCTCCCTTTTCTCCCAGATTTCCCCTTCCTACCGATAAAATCGACGATTTTGTCATTTTTATCGGGTCGCGGCTCCCTCACGCCCCCCCGCGCGGGAAGATGAGCGCGCTACAGCCGCTTTATCAGGAAAGCATTACGGACATTATCGAGCTTTCTTATATCACCGATCAGTTTCTCCGGCGGCTCCCCGTCAAGCTCGATAGTCATGACGGCCTCTCCGCCCCTTGACTGTCTGGACAGATGGAAATTCGAGATGTTCAGATCCTCGTATTTCCAATGCATGAGGTTGGTTACTTCGGCGATCACCCCGGGTTTATCCTCATGCATCACCAGCAGAGTGTGATTCATCCCCGTAAACTCAACCTGCATATCGTTTATGCTGCTCACCAGGATATTCCCTCCGCCGACGCTGGAACCCTGCATGACCCCGTCAGAACCGTCCTCAAGGTAATAACTGATCCTTACTGTATTAGGGTGGGCATCCTTTATATCCATTCTCCGGAATGAATAATCAATGCCGCGTTCCTCCGCAAGTTCGATGGCATCGCGTACCTCAGGCGCGTAGCTGTGATATCCCATGATGCCCGCAAGAAGAGCCCTGTCCGTACCGTGGCCCTTTCCCGTCCTTGCAAAGGATCCGGAGAGGATTATCTCCACTTTTTTAAGCGGCCTCCCGTCGATCAGTTTGTTTACGACCCTCCCAAGGCGCACGGCGCCCGCAGTATGAGAACTGGATGGTCCTATCATTACAGGTCCTATTATGTCAAAGATATTCATTGCGCTACCCCGTCTACATCAAGAGTGTTCACGAAGAATGCCCACGATCCATGATAACGAAGACCGCCCTCACTCCTTCACCTCAAACCAGGCCGGATCCATATCCCCGTGCAGATTCGCGTACTGTATGTTCCGGTATTTCCGGATAAGGGGATCATCCTCCAGTTCCGCCACTCCCAGATACTCTTTTCCTTCACTGTCAATGACTCCCTGGGATGTGATAACGGGATATTTCCCGTGTACCTCTTCAAGCATCCTGAAATACGGATTATAACCGAAGCCACCCTGCCTGAGAATCAGCAGCAAAAGAAAATTCGCGCTGATCTCCACATCGTGAGCCTCCGGACTGTCGTAATTGGTCCAGATGAAGAACTTGGACTTGTAAGTGTCCAGATAAGAGTCAGCTTCGGTGTATATCTGCTCCTGAGCGATCACGGGAAGGCTTGGCTGATGATCCCCGAAGAATACGATCATGGTGGGTTCATCGCTGTCCCTGTAGGTTTCCACAAGATCCTTCACCGCATCATCCGAAGCCTTGACAAGGGAAAGGTATATCTGGGCATCCACATAGAGATCGTTCCCATGCTCTTCTACCGTAGCCGCTTTCTCTACATCGAGCCAACGATCGTACGCTGAGTGATTCTGCATCGTGACATTGAACAGAAACCGCTTTTGCCCGGCCTTTTCCGCATCCACCGACTCCATAAAGCGATAATCCGATTCATCGGACAGATTATCGTGAAGAGGCTTGTTGCCCCCGAAACTCATATAATCGTCCACGCTGTAGAACCTTTCAAAACCCAGATTAGGATATGCATTGATCCTGTTCCAGTTACTGGGATAGTTGGGGTGAAAGGCATCTGCCGAATATCCCTGCGATCTAAACAGGGAGGCCAGTGAAAATAAGGGCTCGGATAATTCCGTATAGGGGTATGCTCCGGTGCCGAGAAAAGCGAGGGTATTACCCGTCAGGGCTTCGTATTCGGTATTGCAGGTTCCGCCCCCGTAGACCGAGACATACAGACTTCCTTCCACGGTATTCTCCGAAAGACTGTCGATAAACGGCATGACGTCAATATCTTTGTTCAGGCCGACAGTCCTCAGGTCCGCAAACGCTTCATTCATGATCATTATGATATTTACGGGATGCGTCCCGGATCCCTTCACATTTTCCCCGCCTGTCCCTGTCAGTTTCCCGGATCCGGCCTCGGTTCCCGCTTGATTTAGGGATCCTTTATCATTTCCGGATGCCTCCTGCTCATCAGTGCCTGTCCCCGTCAGTTTCCCGGATCCTGTCTCATCCCCCGCTGACTCCAGGTATTCCTTCAGGTACCCGTCCACAAGTTCCCGTGAGTAATCATCAGGTCTCCTGTAGCCCGAATTGATGGCGCTCTTCAGATATGTCAGCAGCATGCCCTCCTCATGAAAGTTCTTCAGTACCATCGGATCCCATGCAAAGGAATTAAGGGCTTTGAAAAGATGAGTGTTGACCCCCGCAAGAAACAGAGCCACTGCGCAAAGCGCCGTAACTCCCCGCAGTATCAGCTGCTTTCTTACGGGCTCTTTTTCCTTTGGCCGGTCCTGTTTCCACGTGACCACGGTCACAACAGCATAAATGACCACTGCGATGACCCCAGCCCCCATCTTCCAACCGGGCATGAAAGTATATCCCCCCATGACCTCGGCCGCGGTACCCAGCGCTTTCAGATCCGCGGGCATAATGGGTTTATTTCTCAGACTTATCACATAGTAATTCGCGATGTACCACACGGTGGTAAAAGCCATTACAAACAGGGTTCCGAGAAACGGCAGCGTAAACGCATTTAAGAGCAGCCCTGCCGAAAACAGCAGAAGCCAGTTTACGACGAAGAAATTGTAGGTCACATAAGGCAGGCTGCCGCAGAAAAAGCAGCCGGCAAGCAGGGTGACAGTTATACAGGACGCTTCCAGCAGAGGGAACTTAAGCGCCGGGATCCTGTCCAAAACTATGTATATCACCAGGGCAACGAGAGCCGTTATCAGGAATATCACCGCAAAATACGCTATCACGAACCACAGGGGTATAAAATCCCTTTGAAAAGACATGGTGATCCCGTTCTGCGGATCCTTTACAAGGACATGAAGCACTCCGTCCTTCGTGCTGATCTTCCCGTCAGGAGTATCGTATTCCCCTCTTTCCGGCATGGTGTCCACCGGATCCAAATGAGTCAGATGTATCCCGTTAACGTATGAATCTATAGAAATGAGGTCAAACCCGGATACATCGGAGAATATCAGTTTGATCTCTTTCACGTCATAGTGAAAGTTCTTTATGGTTCCTTTCTTCAGTTCACTTCCAAAATACAGAGCGACCGAATAGTACTGGGAAAAAAAGCTTTCGGGACTCACGTATGTCTGACATATCCCCTCGCCTTCAATATTGTCCGCCTGAAGGACAATATCGTACTGCAGCGGGAAGTATCCCAAAAAAATGAGAGAAAAAACCAGAGGAAATGAGATCAGAAAAGCAAGGGCAAAACCGGCAAGTCTTTTTTTCATTCCACACTCCTATGTACTGAGTAATTTTCTATTATAAACATACATTCATGATATCAAAAAAAAGCCTGACTGCCAAATACAAAACAGGCACCGGTTAAACCGGTGCCCGTCTCTCATACACTGTCTGTCCTGATCCACTTACTGTTCTGCGATCACTTCCACTCGAACTTGCACTCACCCTTTGAATCGACCGCTACGTGGATGTACTTTCCGGTATAAGCGGTGCTGGGGCTGTAGCTGAACTGGGTGTTGGTGGAATTTCCGACAACTGCGGTTCCCTTACCATAGGTCTTTGTAGGAGCTCCGCTGATGAGCTTTCCGGAATCGGCATCATAGTTTCCGCCGGTGAAAGAATCATCACTCAGATACATGGTAACTGCCTCACCCTTAGCTGCGCGAAGGTTTGCGATATCGGTTGCTTCACGGCTCTTCTCCATCTGAGAAGTGAAGATCGGGATAGACACTGCTACCAGGATAGCGATGATAGCCACAACGACGAGCAGCTCGGCCAGTGTAAAGCCTTTCTTGTTCATAATCTTCTTCATTCTTCTGTCCCCCACTTTCTTTGTAGTATAGATTTTTCCGCTCCCGGCGCCCGCCGGTCGCAACAACTGTTTCAACTTGTTTTTAATTATACACACAACAGTTTATTTGTCAATAATTATTTTTTAAGAATTTTATATTTTTTTAATAATTAGATCAGCCGGCCCTGCACCTTTGTTTTCCGACTGTCAGTCACCCGGACGCCGCCGTTTCTGCGCTGTTCATACGCCCCCTCATCTCAATGATCATGGAGATCGTCAGGAGCACCGCCTTTGTGATATTGTCGGCGATCATACAGAACCACACCTCGCGAAGCCCCAGGTTCCATACCCTTACCACAAGGAAGGTGAAGAACACCCGCACGCACCACATTGAGAATGTTTCGATGTAAAAAACATTTTTCGTGCGCCCCATACCGTAGAATATACCCTGCATGCAGATCATCAGGCCGAAGAACGGTTCGGAAAGCGCGACCATCCTGAGCATCTGACCCCCAAGCTCCACTACCGGTCCGCTGTTTGAAAATAAGGACATAAAGGGAAACGCAAATAAATACAGCAGCAGACCGTTAATGCACATGATCCCCAGGGTCATAAATACGCTGGCCCGGGATACGGTCCTGAATTTTCTCTCGTTTTTCTCCCCCAGGGAAACGCCGATCATTGCGGAAGTGGCGGATGAGATCCCGTACCCCGGTATGTAAACTACGGTCTCGGCGTTAACGGCGATGGAGTGAGCCGCAAATATGGTGGTCCCCATACCGGACACCAGGCCCGCGAACACCACATAGCCCAGACATGAGGTGACATGGGTCGCCATTGCGGGGACCGCGATCTTCCCTATCTCGGAAAGCAGTTTTCCGTCAGGCGTCACAGTCCGGAAAGAGAAGTTGAACTCTTCTTTCCGGGCAAAGATCAGAAACATGAGGCTTCCTCCCACCACGTAGCAAATGGCGGTGGCGTATGCCGCCCCCTTCACGCCCCATCCGAACACGTAAATGAAAAGGTAATCCAGGGGAACGTTCAGAAGCCCGGAAAACAGCCCGACGATCATGGGACTCCTGGTGTCCAGGGTAGCCCTGATGGAGGAAGCGAGGATCAGCTCCGCGGCTCTGAAAAGCATGGGGAGACTTATGATAAAGAAATACCGGGATGCATCGGCCCGTATCCGCTCATCAGCCCCCATCCATACGGGTATGAAGGGCGAAAGGATGAGAGACGCCGTCCCGAAGATCACCGCGCACGCAACCACCAGGAGCACCGCCTGCCGGGAAAGCTTTTCCACCCGTTCTCCGTTCTTCTCCCCGATGGAGCGGGACATCAGCGCAAGGATCGCGATGCCAAAGGCGTGGATCACGCCTCCGATGAGCCATCCTATGGTAGTAGTGGTGCTGACAGCCGCCGTGGCGTCCTCCCCCAGGTGTCCCACCATGGCCACATCCACGTACTGAAGGACAGTGACCAGTATCTCCTCGACCATCGTGGGGATGGACAGACGTATCAGCTGTTTGACTATATCTGAATTTGAATCGGTATTATCCCGTTTCAACGCCCGGTCCACATGGAAATACCGCGCTTCAACCGTTCGAGACCTTCCGAAACCCTCGAAGCCGGACAGGCTGCGTTCATCCTCATAAACGAGGCTCCGTTCCCTCCGTAGATATCGCCCGACGAGAGATATATCCCGGCTTCCTTCCTGAGGAATCCCTGAAACTCACGGACATTCTCAGCCGTTCCGTCCAGATGAGCGCTCATATCCATCCACAGCAGATATGTGGCATCGGTGCAGAAGAGCTTTATCTCCGGGAGTTCACTCTTCAGATAATCCCTTACTGTTTCCTTATTCTTCTGAATATACCGGCGAAGTTCGGAAAGCCACGCATATCCCTCATCCGAAAAAGCCGCAACCGCAGCGTCCACCGCAAAGCACCCGGGTTCCGCCACCTCGTCGGTATTGAGGGCCCTGTCCATCCTCTGTCTCAGCCCTTCGTCGCATACCGCCACTGCGGCGGTGTTGATCCCTGCGATATTGAACGCCTTAGTGGGAGAAATGGCGGTGATGCAGTTATTCCGGCACTCGTCGGAAACGGACATATAAGGCACATACTCCTTTCCGGGGGCTGTGATATCGCAGTGTATCTCGTCGGAAAACACCAGCACGTGATGCTTAAGGGCAAGTTCTCCCACCCTTTTCAGCGTGTCCGCGCTCCATATCTCTCCCCCGGGATTCTGGGGATTGCATAATAGCATCATCCTGCACTGGGGATCGGACATCTTCTTTTCCAGATCCTCAAGGTCCATGCGGTAGCGGCCGTTCTCGCAGATCAGAGGGCTTTCAAGGACGCGCCTGCCGTTATTGATCACGGAATTGAAAAAGATATTGTACACAGGGGTCTGGATCAGCACCTTTTCGGCAGGAGTGGTGAATTTCCTTACGGCTGTAGACATTGCGGGTATCACCCCTGTTGTGAATATCAGCCATTCCTTTTCGATGGTCAGGCCGTGATGCTTTTCCCACCAGGCCTGATAAGCGCCGTACCACACGTCAGGCACGATGCTGTAACCGAAGATCCCGTGTGCGGCCCTCTTTTCTATCGCCTCTCTCACGCAGGGTGCGGTGGTGAAATCCATATCCGCGACCCACATGGGGATCTCATCCGGGTCCACATCCCATTTAAGCGACAGTGTCTGCCTGCGGTCTGTCAATTCGTCAAAGTCGTATCTCATGTTTTCTCAAGTTGCTCCTCTAAGTGCGCCTGTCTGCCCGGATTCCGAAATAAAGGTCGATATCCGTCTCCGCATAGGCCCCGGGGTGTACAAATCCGCAGCCCCCCTTACACATGCACGCAATTCTCCGTTTCACCATAATCCGTCGGGAGTGTCCCTTCTGTCTCCAATCGACTCACACAGGATCTCCGTATCTCCCGGATCGATCACCCCTTCCTGCATCACCAGATGCTCGATATGGTCCGCGCGTATGATCCCTTTTTTCGGATTGAAAACGCTGTCGACGGATCCCTTCAGATCCGCATCCACACTGCAGTACTCAAACGCCAGATTAGTATTGATGAGCCTGCAGTTCTTCATGACCAGGTTATCGATATAGCACATGCCCTGCAGGCTTTCTATCGTACAGTCTATGAGGGTCAGATCCTTTGCGTTCCACCCCAGATACTCACCCGTGATGAAGGAATTCCTGATGACGACGCCGGAGGTGTTCCAGAAAGCATCCTTGCTTGCCAGATGTGAGTCCCATACCTCGCAGTCCACCACGCCGTCAAAGCTGTAGTCGCCTATCAGATCCAGATCCTTTACCCGCACATGGCTGGAGCCCATGGCGAAATAAGGGCCGTTTGCCTTGACCCCCTCAAGATTCACGTTTCTGCAGAACCATAATGTTTCCTCGGCATGGGGGATCATGACGTTGGTCAGGGATATATCCTCACATCGCCTGAAATTCTTCGGCGCCTCGACGATGGAATTCTTCATCGAAAACCTCTTTGTATACCAAACCCCCGCTCTGGCCATCTCAAAGAAAGTCACTCTTTCAAGGTCGATATCCTCGCAGTACCAGAAGGGATATTTATAGCGGAACAGACTCTGGGAAGCATTTATCTTCCTGCTCTCCTTCAGGGGTGATTCCCCGACATCGAAAACACAGCCGTTTATGGTTAAGTCACGGCTTCCAAACAAGGCTCTTTCTTCGGTAAATCTTCTGTCACGGTATTCCATCTGTTTCTCCATTTCCATACCAAACGTTCCCTGCATGCAGACAGCAGGCAGGACATAATCGGTGATCCTCCGTTTCCACACCCGGCGTTCCCAAGGTGCAGCAGACAGGGACCATTCAGTGGCCTCCGTCTCCGCGCCGGCCATCCCTGCATGCAAGCAGCAGCCAAGGCGCACAGCGGCCTCTTATTCCATGCCGACCGCCCACTGCCCTTCGCACAGTTCCGGACTGACGCTCAGGCATCCCCATGCCGTCCCATTCATGATACAGGGAAGAATTATATATCAAAAACGGCCAAAATGACACCCCCACATCCAAAGATGGGTTATCACGGGTTACTATTCACAGTATGAACATGTAAGGATGTAGCGAGACGAAGTCCCGAGGATCATTGTGGGCGTGAGCTACTACAGCTGAAGGGATCCGAGATCTTCGCACAAACCCGAAAAGTTAGGATAAGACGACCCATACCCGTCGCCTTATCCTAACTTT
>JAEEGL011212288.1_pt1 | contig 21017 bp, 3 predicted proteins | sample 9134231 | NCBI WGS metagenome assembly JAEEGL01 (sample SAMN16246548, study PRJNA631951) | gut metagenome | biome: gut microbiome; feature: rumen; material: fiber-attached | host: Bos | place: Iran: Karaj | collected 2018-10 | reverse complement strand
TTCGTGCGCTCCTGCATTGTAGCCTGCTCCGTCTTGAAATTAGCTATCGCCGACATGGTGCTGTCGTTGGTGATGAGCGAGGCGTACTTGTATTCCTCTTCGAGGTGCTGATATGCCTTTTGCCAGTCGCCGAGTTTTAGATAAACCGTCCTGAGCATCAGGTGGTATTCGCGCATAAAAATTTCCGACGTCTCTTCATCGAAGTATTGCGCGGTGGAGAGTAGGTATTGCTCCGCCTCCTTGTATTTATGCTTGAAAAGCAGATACTGCGTATATGCGCGTCCCGCGTCGAGGTACATCGACTGAAGTCCGTTTTGGATGAAAAATTTTTCGCCGAGCTTGAAGTATGTCAGGCAGCTGTCAGCGTACTTTTCGTTGCCGGTGGAGAGGGCGAGTTTGATGAATGCGTCGGCAAGGTCGCCGTATGTCTCGTATTTGCCGATGATTGACAGAGGATTGTCGGAGCTTGCCATTTCGTACAGGGCGATTGCCTTCTGAAAATAATTCTTGGAGTCGATGAGCCTTGCCTCTTGCGCCGAATCGCTGTATTGCTGCGCGTAGATGTTGGCGAGCCATTGGTAGTTGGACGCCATTCCGTCGAGGTCGTTGGCGAGGGAATCGATGCGGAGCGCCTTGCGGAAGAAGTCTTCGGCGGTGGAATAGTATTTTTTGTTGTAGGATACCGAGCCCATCACGGTGTAGCATGTCGACATCATTGCGGTGTCCTTGAGCCTGGTGCTGATGTCGAGGCCCTTGTTGAGTACCTGGAGCGCGCTGTCGGAGTAGTTTTGCTTTTCGTAAACGTTGGCGATGATGATGTATGCGGTGGTGATGTTGGCGGAGTCGCCGCTTTTAGTGAAGTATTCGATGCCCTTGCGGATGTATTTGTGCGCGGCGTTGTAATTGCCGAGCATGTGGTACGCCCATCCGATGTTGGAGTTGCATTTGGCGAGTATGGTGGTGTCCTGTTCGGTGCAGTATCGGATGGCTTTCATTGCGTAATGGAGGGTTGTGTCCACGCTGGATGTTATTGCCGAAATGCGGTAGTAAACCCTCGCCTTGGTGCTGTCGGGAGTCATTGGCGTGATGGAGGCGAGCAGGCTGTCGATTTCGTGCTGCGTGGCGTCGTCCTCCCCTTCGTCGTCGTCCTGTGCGCTTGCCGACATTGGCATCGCCAGGAACACGGCGCAGATGATTATAGCGATATGTCGTATAAGGTGTAGCATAGCAAATTAAACTATTGAGCGCAAAGATAAAAAAAAATCCGTTCATTGCGAGATAAAAAAATAAAAATTATATCCTTATCCCCACAAGCGTCATGTCGTCTATCTGGGGGAGTGCACCCTGCCAGGTGGCGATGGTTTTGGAGAAGGTGGCGAGCTGCTCGGGTAGGGGGAGGGCGTGGATGGTGTGGATGGTGGCGATGAGGCGTTGCGAGGTAAACCTCTGTTGCTCGCCAAATTCGTCGTAGCCTATCTGGTCCTGTATGCCGTCTGAAAACATGTACAGCATGTCGCCGTGCGCGATGGGGTGGGTGTAGGTATTGAAGCTGCGGTCTTTGATTAAAAACCTGCCCAATGGCATCGAGTCGCCCTTGAGCCTGATGGTCTCGCCGCCGTGGATGATGATGGCGGTCTGATTGGCGATGGCGTATTTCATGGTCATTGACTGGTGGTCGATGCAGCATATCGTCATGTCCATGCCGTCGCTTGTTATGGCGTCGTCGTCGGTATTGAGGGTCGCCTTCACAAAATCGCGGATGCGGTCGAGCACTGCGCCGGGCTGCCCCGCGTCTGATTCTGTAGCCATGTATTCCTTGAGTGCGGATATTCCGAGCATTGACAGCAATGCGCCCGGTATGCCGTGCCCCGTGCAGTCGGCGGTGATCATCACCGAATACCTGCCGCACCTGACCGCGCTGTAGAAGTCGCCGCTGACTATGTTTTTGGGGTGGTAATAGACGAAATTGTCGCTGAACACCGCGTCAAGGTCCTTCTTGGAGGGGATTACGGCTGCCTGTATCTGGCGGGCGTAATTGATGCTGTATAAAAACTTTTGGTTGGCGGTCTCCACCTCCTTCCATTGCTGGCTGATGATGTCGCGTTGGTGCTCTATCTCGTCGCGCTGCGCCTCTATCTCTGATTTCTGGCTGTTGAGCAGCTGGTTTTTGACGAGGAGTTCGTTGTTGGAGCGTTTTTTGTTTTTGAGGGCGCGGTGTATCGAGATTGCGAGGGCTATTGTGAGTACGAGTCCGATGAGCAGGGCGATGTTGATGGCTGTCATCCTCGACTGCTGCTCGGCGTGTATGCGCTCGGCGTTTTCCTGGTTGATGCGTTCTATTATCAATGCCTGCTGTGTCTTGGAATTGGCGACGGCTGACATGGTGCTGTCGTTGACTAACAGAGAATTGTATTTGGATTCTTGCTCCAAGTGCTGGAACGCCTTATGCCAGTCGCCGATTTCCATGTATGCCTCTTTGAGCATGAGGTGGTGCTCGCGTATGAGCCCTTTGTCGGTATTGTCGTCAAAATATTGTTCTATTGAGGTGAGGAAATTGATGGCGTCCTTGTATTGGCGCTTGAACATCAGGTACTGCACGTATGAACGGCTCTGGTCGATGATGGCGTGGGTGTATCCGTGCTGTGTGAAATAATATTCGGCTGCTTTGTAGTACGTGAGGCAGCTGTCGGCGTATTGCTGGTCGCCGGTGGTTTTGGCTATCTTGATGTATGTGTCGGCGATGTCTCCGTATGTGTCGTATTTATGAAATATACAATTATATGTGTGCTGCCGGATGGTGTCGTGTATAGCTATCGCCTTTTTGAAATAGTCGCGGGCGAGGTACAGGTGCTTGATGTTGTGATTGCGTGAGTCGCCGTACAGCGCATATACATTGCCGAGCCATTGCAGGTCTATCGCCATTCCCTCTCCGTTGCCGGTCTCCGTATTGAGCTGCAGCGACTGGCGGAAGTAGCCTTCCGCAGATTTCATGTATCGTTTCCCGTATGAGATGCAGCCGAGCCTGTAGTAGCAGTATGTCATCCACGTGGTGTCCTTGGTTCTGATGCAGATGTCGAGGGCGTTGTGGATGTAGGACATTGCGCTGTCGTCGTTGTTGATATATTCGAAAGTCACCGACATTTGTAGCAATGCAAGGGGCAGGAGCGCCGAGTCGCGGGCTTCTTGCAGGAGGTTGACTGCTTTTCTTCCGGCAATGTATGCCGAGTCGTGGTTGCATTTGGTTGAGTAACCCCATAAGAGGCTGCCGTAGTTTTTGGCGATGAGTGCGGTGTCGGTGGGCTGGCAGTGTTTTAGCGAAAGTTTTGCGTACTTGATGGCTGAGTCGGGGTATTCGGTCTGGTGTGCGATGGAGTAGTATTGGACGGCTTTTGTGTTGTCGGGAGTGTCGGGCGTGATGGTGGCGAGGATGCTGTCGAGCCGTTGCTGCAACGAGCTGTACTCCTCCACGTCGCTTTGTGAATACGCCAATAGCGGCGTCAGCGTCAGGGCGATGGCGGCAATTATTGTGGCGATATGTCGGAGTGCTTGGCGCATGGTGGTTTTTGTGGTTGCAAAAAACTTTGTAAAGGTAAGATTATTTTCTGAGATGAGGAAATAAAATTGCAGCGGCGTTTATGTTAATTTTATGTTAAGTTTACGCTTTTTAACAAATACGACTCTACAAAATGCGTTAAAAAATTGTCTATTTATGTGAAAAATCATTATATTTGCGCAATTTGTAATATCATACGATCTCGCCCTCAAAGATTTGGACGAGGGTAGGGTGTATGACTACGAATATTAGGATGATTTAAAAAAAAGCAAAAAAAACATATACAACAACGCAAAAACACTACAAAACATGAATAAAAAATTACTCTTTAGCCTTTGGGCAATCTTAATCGCCTTCGTGGCGAACACTGCCAACGCGCAGACTTATTCTTACATTGATGAAACCGGCGTCAGCACGCAACCCGAAGTCACGCCAGTAACCACAATTACCTCTCCGCTCTCTGCCGAGTGGTATTATGTGTCGTCCGAAACGTCCCTTACTGGCAACCTCGAAATATCGGGCGCCGTCAATTTAATTGTGGCCAAAAACCTTACCATCAATGGCGACATCGAAATTCCTTCCGGCAGCAGCCTTACTATTTATGGTACGACAAAAACATTGGATGACCAAGCCACCCTCTCAGCATCTAACATTAATGTAGCAGGTGCGCTCGCCATCAATGGTTACCTTAAAGTGACCGCCACTTCCATTGGCTCCGCCACAGGCATTGTAAGCATCCTTGGCGGGCGAGTTACAGACCTAAACGGCAGTGATGACCTAACCATAGTCGCCAACAAACTGACCCTCGGCTATCACTCTATGTATGACGAAATAAAGTGTAGCAGCATTACAGCCACTAACATAAAGATTGCCGATGGATGTGAGTATCAGTTTGGTATGCCACCGAGCGATTATGTATTTAAAGAAGACCTTCCTACAGATCCGGATCGTTGGAATAGTATCAACAAGTTTTGCACCTATGTGTCCACCGCTAAGAGTCTTCATAAGCCTTTATTTTTTATATCTGGAATTTTTATACACGAGATTTTGGACGAAGAAAAACACGTCCAAATTATTGGATGTACATTTGATGACCTCTACGATGAGATATATATTCCCACTGTCGTAGATGACGATGGCGAAATCTACTATGTTACCAAGATTGGTGAACGTCTTTTTAATAATTCCGGTTTGACATCAGTCCAATTTGGACTACTTTCCGCATTTGCTGAATATGCAAGTCCTGTTACTGAAATTCCGCTTACCACCATTGGCAAAAATGCTTTTTCAAACAATACTAATCTTACCAGTATCAATCTGGAAGACTGCGTCAACTTGACGTCAATCGGAGAAAGTGCATTTGCCGGTTGCACACACTTGCCGTCTATCACGATTCCCAGCAGTGTGGAAGAAATAGGAGATGATGCTTTCGGCAACTGTTCTTCGCTTAAAACAGTTACCATTCAAGGCAACTCCCTTAAAAAAATAGGTGTTGGTGCTTTTTACACCACTGCTTTTCGAGAAATAACATTGCCTTCAAGCATAGAAGAAATAGGAGATCAAGCTTTTTCTGCCTCAGATCCTGTGGTAAAAAAAGACCCTGAAGATGGCGTCAATAAATTGAAAATCATTTGTAATGCCGCTATTGCTCCTACATTAGGTAATAATGTATTTATAGATAAAGGTGATGCTGATGTCAACCTCTACTATCCCCTCTGCGCCACTGGCTACGACGCTTGGGCGGATTATTTCGACAATACGTACTTTGAAGGTTTCGACGGCTTTGGTGACGCATTAAAAACCGCAACCTACGAAAAGACCTACGACGGCACCGCAGATGTCAAGGTAAAAGCCGGTACTGAATACAAAACTATCTCGGAGTATTTCTCCCAAGATGACTTGACCTCAACCAACAACGGAGTCACGTTGACCATCACTGGCCTCAAATTTGCCGACGCAAATGTCGCGGCGGAAGTCAAGGACAAAGATGGCAACACTGTTACATTGGGGGCGTCGGTTAGTCCCGCCCCTGTAGTGACTGGCATCGAAGTCCAAGACAAGCCAATCACAGTTTTTTACTCCGTAGCAGGATCTTCCTGCGATGTTGAAGACGACGAAATCAGTCTGGGCTTAAAGGGCAAGATCAACCCGATACAAATCACTTTGGATGACATCAAGCCATACGTGAAGACCTCGAAACTGGACGATGGTAATTATTACGCATACGCGACGGTTGGTTACGTGCAGTCGTCTTATTCGCCAGCATCTGATGGCAAGTTAAGCGGTAGTACTTTTTTGCCTTACACCAATGAATCGCTCAATGACAAGTTGATGTACCGTGTCACTGCGAAATACGTCACCGATTCAGGTGAAGAACCATCATCATCTTCTACTGCCACCCACATCAAAATAACCCCATACTACGATAGTCAACATGGTGGAGTATGCAATCAATCCTGGGGCACCGCAAATCTCAACTATGGTTTCGCCGATTCATACGAGCTTATTGAGGGCGCATCTATCGTGGATGAAACTCCATACGTCATCTATGATGAAGATGAAAAGAAACTGACATTCAAATGTGGCAATTATGAAGGGGAAACATCCACTAACAAAATGACTCTCAATACAAATACTACAGAACCAGCCTGGCTGACCTATGCGGCAGAAGTTCAGAAAGTGGAGTTTGACAATACGTTTGCATTAGCAAGGCCCAAGTCGTGCTACAAGTGGTTTTCTGGTTTTTCAGCCTTGAAATCTATCGATGGTATGGCAGAAAATCTCAATACTTCCGCAGTCACCAATATGGATTATATGTTCAACGGCTGCACCAGCCTTGTGGTAATTGACATCAGCGGAATCAAGTTGCAAACTTCTGTGAGCACTGACAATATGTTCAATGGGTGTTCCAGCTTGACAACCATTAAGATTGGTGATATTTGGGACTCAGGTAGGATTAGCAGCGGTGACAATATGTTTGCTGGTTGCGAGTCTATAATTGGCAATACTGGCAGAAAGTTCGCGTCCTCTACGACTGGCAAATATGGTGCCACCGTCGAATATTATCTAACCAAAGGCTCTTACAAGGTTTTCGTTGACTTGGACGGCGATGGCATAATTCTTAATAACGAGAAAACACCACGTCTGGAGTATGATGTCTTGTCCGCTGCCCAGTCCATTGACGCACCCACTTCTCACCCCGAAACAAACAAACCCTACCACAAGTTTGCCTATTGGTCTGGCTCAGGAATTGACGTATCCAACACCTCCAACACCGGAGCCCTCTCCATACCCACTACCGCTGTGGGCAACCTCATCTATTCCGCCAATTGGAAAGTACCATACGCAGTGTGGAACAGCAATACCTTCACATTCAAGATGGATGTTGAAAAAGATAAGCCTGAGACCGACAATAGCAGTGTGTTTGACCTTAATAAGAAATCTTATAATCCGGGTTGGAAGGATAAACTCGGAAATGTTACCACGGTGGTATTCGATCCCTCTTTCGCAGAGGCAAGACCGCAAAATTGTTTAAGTTGGTTTTATTATATGAGCAGTTTGACCACCATCGAAGGCTTGCAATATCTCTATACCGACGAAGTGAAAGACATGACACAAATGTTCTACCATTGCTTGAATCTTACTTCGCTCAATCTGTCCAATTTCAATACTGCCCAAGTTACCAGTATGAATAATATGTTCAATACTTGCGAAAACCTAAAAACAATCCGAGTTGGCGACGGTTGGAAGACGGATTTGGTGACCTCCGAGTATGGCAAGGATGGTGTGTTCACCGGATGCAACAATCTTGTCGGCGAGTCAGGCACTAATTATAAAACTGCTAAAGTAAGCGACGTATCATACGCCCGCATCGACGGCGGTCCCACATCCACCACACCCGGCTACCTCACATATTCCAAATATCCCGTTGACGACCTCATCGTAGGCGAAGGCGCAAAGGTGAGGGTGGCAGGATTGGACAATATTCCGGGTCTCTCCGGCTCGTCCGAGACCACCGGCATCGCGCTCACCTCAGAAGAAGTGGCTGGCAAAACATTATACTACCTCACCACCACTGCCGATGTAGCCATCAACGACGAAGACAACCCGTCCTATACGCTCACCATCAAAGAAGGCACAGAAATCGTCGCCAACATCACTGTCACCGTCAAGGACTACACCTCCGACTGGTATCACGACTACTGGTACAAGGCGGACGAGGTGACGATTCCCGCAATACATCCTGATGCCGCAGGCTATGACGTATATGTGGCTAAATGCGAATTTGAGTCGGAAGTAGAGACCCTTTCCCCCGCGTTGTTATCTGACGATGCATCAATCACAAGCTACCAACCATACGTGGCATACAAGCTCCAAAACTCCGACGGCGACATCCTCACCAACGTAGTAAGGCACGTATTGCTTGACAATTATGCTTCGGAAAATTCAGTATCTTTTTACGACCAGCACAAAATACGCTCCTATCCGCATCCCTATTGGGGCAATCACTTCGTGTCTGGCTCCAAGTTGACAATAGATTTCTCGGACACTGATCCTGATAATCCGACTGTGGAAATGAGCGGCTTTGGAAAATTCGGCTATACCATTGATTACGATGCCGATTTTGCCAACAACCCTAACGACGAAAAAATAACGTGGATTAAATCGAAGGATGAACTCGATGACTATAAGATAGATCTTGCAGGATTGACCGAAGGAGAGCACACCCTGCGCTACATTGCATACGACGCGGCGCATACCGAGGACGACCTCAACGGCAATACTTATGGTGAACAATCCTTCACCTTCACGGTAGATCTGCCCAACTTCGAGGTGTCATACGGTGACAAAAAATTGTACTACTATCATTTTTTAGATGCCATGAGTTGCGCGAACTACCCAGAGATTAGAGCAGGAGACAATGTTACCGTAAAACTTTTGCGCGACATTGACGAAGATTTGCCGTTTGGAATCACTCAAGTCCAAAATTATTGGAATGTTGACGTTGATAACGAGGGAGTCATTAATACGACAACGTATTACATCAATTATGTCCTCGATTTTAGGGGACACCGTTTCACGACTCTAAATGATTGGGGCTACGAGTTCAAGGTTAAAGATGGCAGCATGACTATCTACGGCGAGGACGGCGACCCGTCAAATCCCGACGCACCCAAAACTGACATTTCTGCAAAGTTTACCGTTGAGACTGGCACATCCTCCTCGTCGATGACAATCAATGGCGGCAATTATACTGCCTTGACAAGTTGGTCCGATCCTGTTGTTTCTATTGATCACGAATCTGGTACTGGCAATGCAATCATTACCATCAATGGAGGAACTTTTAAAAACAATCATCCAACATCAGCACTTGTCGTTGGTGACGAGAATGCCACCGTTACTGTCAATGGCGGCAAATTCGATGGTGAGTATGGACTTTGGACTAATGGTAATGGCACTATTGAAATTAATGGCGGTACATTCATAGGCTCTACTGCCGCCATCCGTAGTACAATAGGCAACATCATCAACTCCGATTATCTAATCTACGACAACAATGCTGCAACCCCCACAACCTACACGGAGCAATACAATGCCAACAACCTCGCCAAAGCAGCCGATGGCGACGTGCTGACCAACGTAACCATCGCCATCCCCTTCACCGCCGAATACGAAGTGTCAGAAGGCTCTTCCGTCACCAAAAACTTTGCCTCATTGAAGGACGCCCTCGACTACACCAAATACCCCTCAGGCGTAACAGACGTCACCATCACCCAAAAAGCCCCATACTCCTACACACCAAGCGCAACAGATGAGATATTGACCCTGGAAACTCTCAATTACACCCTCAACCTCGGCAAAATCACCTGCTCCAACCACCTCACATTGGATGTCAAGACCAATGTAACTATCGAAGATGGCGATATTGATAATGTGACTTTTGCAGTTAATGACCAACATGGCAATCTGACTATCGAGAAGGGCACGTACCAGACAGAAGGAGGAGCCTCGGCTACAGGATATGTATTGAACGTTTCGGATGGTGTTACAACCATCAAAGATGGCGAGTTTACTGCTGCTGAAGTTTCGGTAGGTAACTCCAGGGCTTTCAAAGTTACTGGCGGTAACAATACAATCAAAGGTGGTACTTTTACTGGTGGTGAATATGGTTTGTCTGTTTCTGATAACGGCATTGTCACTGTCACAGGCGGTACGTTTGTCGGAGCAAGTGGCATATCCTATTCAAATGGCAAATTGTCTCTTGTCTATGTTGGTGACGAGATAAAAATCCGTTCTAATGCCCAGGCAACTATGGGTAATGGTATGTCGATTAATTGGGTTGCCGCTATTATTAAGGACCCCGGTCTGACATTGTTTACGGGCAACAATGGTTTCTTTGATGCATCAGGCGTCCAAATACCTGAGCATTATAATTCGACTTACAATAATTTAGTGGACAACTCAGGAAACCGTGTCAATGAAGTCACTGTCATGTCGGTAGCTAATGACGATGTCAAGTTCACCGCCACATACGGCGAAGTAACCCGTGGCTTCTCCACCCTCGCAGCGGCACTTGCCGAGACATATCCCGCAAGCGCATCTGTTACAATCACAACATCCGCAACATCCGCCACATCCTACAACAATGCCGACGCACCGCTGACATTCCAGCCAAAAGTCAACTTTACGCTTGACTTGGGCAACTGCGAAGTTAGCAACGCAATGCTCCAAGTGGCTGCCAATAATAATGTAACCATCAAGTCCGGCAAATACAATAGCGGCAATAACAATGATTACGCCCTTGATATCACCGGCGGTACGGTTAAGCTTATGTCCGAAACAGACAAGACCACATCCTTCACCGGCAGCAAGGCTGCAATCAAGAATACACCCAAGACAACTCTCTTTGACGGTCTTTATAGTTTCTTTGATAATTCTACAACTCCACAGCTGATAGCAGAAAACTACGGCACAACCGATGAAATCACCGACAATGTACTCCTTGACAGCAAAGGCAAGGCTGTGACAACCGCCACGGTAGGCACAGTGGACGCCGTATGTCAAGTGTCATACACATACGACGACAACGGCACTACAAAAACTGTTGACAAAGAATTTGCAACGCTCAATACCGCATTGGAATACATCCACGGAATTAGTGAGGATGTCGAAATCAAGCTCACTATGCTCGCCGACCATACCGTAGGCGGAAGCACACTGTACAACGGCAATACCTTCGCTACTTATTCATACGCATCATTGGACATTGACCTCAACGGCAAGACGCTCGACCTCAATGGCAAGACGCTTACATTTAAAAAGGATAGATATTACGGCGAAGGCGTCACCATACACAATGGCATTCTTACATCATCCAGTCCCAATGTAATCAACACCAACGAGATTTTAATTACTTTTGCGGACATCACGGTTAAATCCACGTCGTCCGAATCTCAATCTAATAATTGTTATGTCATAGGAGTAACAGGAGAACAAGGTATTTACCTGAGGTCGGGCACAGTTATAGAATCGTCAAATAGTAATCATATCTATGCGTACAACTCTTATGGTGCTGAACATGAACAAATGGAACCGAATTGCGAAATGGTAGATAAAAATGGCAAAGTCTTGCCACGTTCGTCTGACATATATAGGCTGTGTCCTAATGTGTATGATAATGGAAGTGTGTACGAAATGAGTCAGGTGACGGTTCAGAAAGCCGAGTATTTTAAGGCTGTGGCAGAATATGCCGACGGATCTTCTGAAACAAAATATTTCGGATGGCTTGCCCTTGCTGTTACAGAAGACAACTATAAGACAAGTACGGACATCTATCCCACCAAAGTAACCATTACACAGGTAAAGGATTTTCAAGTCCCGACCCGTTTTGGCAGAGACTATCAGAGCGGAATCGATATCACCCATTCGGACTTCGACATCACACTCACGTCCATACCAAAAGACTCCCTGTATCTCAACATCTCTAAAACTGTCAAAATAACTGGTACGGACGCCTCCAAAGTTGCTGCATACTTCAATGTTGGTAATGGTGGCAAACTTGAAATCACTGGTGGCAATTTTGGCAACTATGCAGGACCTTGCGAACAATGTGATTATATAAGTGAGAATTGTGTTGTGCATAACGATGGCGGTGAAGTAACAATCTCTGGCGGCAGTTTCACAGGCGGCGATTATGGCGTATATGCAAATGCCGGTACGATAACGCTCTCTTCCGCCGACAATGACAAGCCCACCCATATCACGGGAGACATTTGCGCAATCGTCAACAACACCAGTGCAACATCTCTCCTGCCCACCAATACTACAAATGTCCTTTATACTGGCGGCGCAAAGATTGATGAAAAGTATAGCACCTCCGACCATTATTTGGTAGATGCTTCTAATGTCCCCATTAAGAATGTCAGAATAGGCGACCCCATCAAGATAGACGTCGCCTCACTCGTAGCCGCCACCAAGCAGTATGACGGCACCTCGTCCGCTTACGCAGCCGAAGGCAAGTGGGAAAATGCCACAGCCACCGACTTCAATGGCGTCCTCGACGGCACCAACACCTATCTTGTATATGAATACAAAATAGACGAAAACACCACCTACTACGTCAAGTTCCTCGCCACGGCTGACTTCCAAAAACTCAAGGCGAACACCACCGACGAGTACGAAGGCCTTGTAAATGCAGATGCAGCAAGCCGTATCTTTATCCAGCCCTCAACGTTGGGCATCAAGATAACCGATGCGGCTGGTAGTGACATATCCGACCCCGTCGTTGCATTCGCTTTCGACCCCGACAAGCTCACCATCACCACCGGCAGAATAACACCCCACGTCCTCACCCTTCCCGATTGGAGCGACATCCAAACTAAGGTAACCACCTCCAAGTTCTTTGACAATTCATCCGCCGCAACAATAGCAGCCGAAAACACAATCAACTTGACTGGTGTCGGTACAGAAACCGTCCCCGTAACCCTCACCGAAGCCAACTTCGCCACATCAGCAACAGCCACAGCCACCGATGTCGGCACAGATTACGGCATGCTGGTGACATTCAAGCTGGGCGACAATGTTACCAACTATATTTTCGAGGAAGATGTCACTGATAACGAAGGCAATACTACCACCACGTATGTAAAGGAGATTACCAAGTTCTATTCTGCAGATGACGTCCAGGGCAAAATCAAAACCGCCTACTTCACCGCTTCCTACACAGTAGTGGAAAATGAAACTTCCACGGAAGTCACCAAAAACTTCTCTACCCTCGAGGACGCACTTGCTGAAGCGTATCCCACAGGCATTGCTGAGGTAACAGTAACACAAGTAGCCGACTACACAGCTACCAATACTACCACTACCAAAAATGTCACCATCAGCGGCTTGAAATTCACCCTCGATCTTACAGGGCATAAGTTCACTGACGACCGCTACAATTTTACAATTGACGGCAATGGCTCGTCGTTGACCATCAATGGCGAAGACGGCGACCCCAACAATGCTACCGCACCAAAGACCACCTTCACTAATACTGGTTTCACAGTCATAAACAATGGCAACATTGCCATCACCGGCGGTACGTTTGATAGCGATAGTTACGGTGTCAATTGTTACAGTAATGCGACAGGTACAATCTCCGGTGGCTCATTCACAGCAATCTTAGCCGCCGTTTATGTGCAGGGAACTTCTGGTGAAGTAAAACTTTCCGGCGGCAGTTTCACAGGAACCAATTTGGCGGCAATTGTTAATATGAGGTATGATGAGGACGCGAATATAATTCCTTTGCTCGAATCAGGCTACACATTTGCCCTTGCAGATGGCACTTATATCCAAGAAGATTATTCCAATAACGAAGAACTTCGATATACGGATGGCGATGGTAATTACGCTACCTGCCGTTCCGTCTCCGTCAAGAAGCTTGCCCCGCACACCATCACACTTCCCAACGACAAGTGGACTGCTACCGACGCCAACGACGCCACCAACACATCCATCACCAAAGCCATCTACGGCACGACGGTCACCGTCACCTACTCCGGCAGCAAAACAGTTAAAGAAGTGAAAGTCTATCCGATGCCCAAGAGCATCACGATAGTCACCCCTGCAAGTACGTCGCTCTCTGCGGGCGAAAAGTTGACATTGACCGCCACCATCTCGCCCACCACCATTGCCGACGAAGACAATGTGGTGACATGGACATCGAGCGACGATAATGTGGCTACGGTGTCAGAGAAGACCGGCGAGGTGAAGGCAGGTGACACCACAGGCGAAGTCATCATCACCGCCACCACCACCAACGGCAAGACGGCGACGATAACATTAACAGTGCAGTAAACTTTTTGCGGATTGATGAAAAAGTTTTTAACTTTGCTGTCAAACATTAAAAAGAGCAAATGATTATGGCGACACCACGAAAATATCCGACAGGCAGGGCTGGTTTTGAGTCAATCATCAGCGAGGGCTTCCTCTACGTTGACAAGACCGGGCGCATGTACGAAATGATAGGCGACAGGAAGTTCGTTTTCCTGTCGCGTCCGAGGCGTTTCGGCAAATCGTTGTTGGTGAACACGTTGCGGGCGTATTTCGAAGGCAGGAAGGAGCTGTTCAGAGGACTGAAGATCTACGACCTCGAAAAAGACTGGATACAATATCCCGTCATCAAACTCGACATGTCGGCGGTGAAAGACGATACTATCGAGGACATGCCTATGTCCATCGGAAAGCAACTTGAAAAGTATGAAAAACAATATTCTATTCCTATTGATGAAAAATTCAGCAATGGGGCGCGTTTCGCTCAATTGATAGAAACAGCCAAGGCGCAAACGGGAAGAAATGTCGTCGTGCTCATTGACGAATACGACGCGCCGCTCAACGCCCATCTGTACGACGGACAATTAAAGCCAGTCAAACAGATTTTGCAGAATATCTATCAGCAGCTCAAAGTCTGTGAAGAGGACGAGCGTTTTGTGTTCATCACGGGGATTTCCAAGTTTTCGCAAGTGTCGATTTTCTCCACCATCAACAACCTCGAAAAACTTTCGATGGTGGAGGATTATGCCGACATCTGCGGCATCACCAAAGACGAACTTCTTAATTATTTCAAGGAAGACATCGATATTTTGGCGCAAAAGTATAAATGCAGTTCCGACCAGATGTTTGAAATGTTGAAATACCAGTTTGACGGCTATCATTTCAGCGAAAACTCGCCCGACATGTTCAATCCGACAAGCATTTTGACCACTTTCAAGGAGAAGAAACTCAACAATCATTGGTTTGGGACAGCCACGTCGTCATTCATCATAGACCACCTCAAACGCCACAACGCCGACGTGAAGAACCTTGTGCCGAAGACATTGTTCGCCGACGATTTTGACGTTTCGCCCGAAGACTACGACAGCCTCTGGCCCATTCTCTATCAGGCTGGCTACCTGACCATCAAGGATTACGACCCGAAATGGAATACATACGTTTTGGATTATCCCAACAACGAAGTCCGCGTGGGAATGATGCAAAACATGATGAGTTTCTATTTTCCAAGAAGCATTTCTTCGGGCAAAATGTCGATGAAGCAGTTTTATGCGGCATTGGAGGGTTTGCAGGTGGACGAGGCGATGACATACCTCAAGGATTTCTTGTCCGAAATCCCGAACATCCTCAACAACAAGGAGGAAAAGCATTTTCAGACAATACTTTACGTGTTGTTTACGTGGCTTGGTTTTTACACCGAGGTAGAGGTCAATACAGCAGTCGGACGCACTGATGTAGTCATCAAAAACGCCAAAAACATCTTTGTCCTTGAGCTCAAAGTGGACGGCACAGCAGAAGATGCCTTGGCGCAAATCAATTCAAAAAACTACGCAATCCCTTACAAATACGACGGCCGCGAAGTCATCAAAATCGGCGTGAATGTATCTTCCGAAGACGATGTCAGGACGATAGACCGATGGGTTGTGGAACGACCGCAAACAACAACTCCCAGCCCCAACGGGGGCGGCATAACCAAGCCGTGTGCGTGAGCGCACGGCAAAATGCGAAAACGGAAAATATAATTACAACAAAACAAAAACATACAAAAATGAAAGCACTCAAATTTTTAACCATATTATTCGCGCTGACATTAGGCGCGGCGATAGACGCCACGGCGCAGGAAGTTATAACGGCTGCCCCAGTTACTGGCGAACCAAAAAAGTGGACATTCTCCATGCCCGACGGCGACGTGCGCGTCAAGGCGACATTTGTGGATGAGCCATACTTCATCCTCACCGACAATGACGACGTAATCGACGAAACCACTGGCACAAAGGGCAAGACCCTCACATTCTATTACGACGGCAACATACCTGACAATAATGCGTATGAAATAAATGTTAACCCGGGCTTCTACGATCCCATAAATGCTGCATGGTCAAAAACAGATGGCGATTTCACCACAGTAACCAAGGTTGTGTTCGACAAATCTTTCGCAAACGTCAAGCCAACCAATTGTAATAGTTTGTTCGAGGATTTCACATCCTTGAAGACCATCACTGACATCAAATACCTTAACACTTCGGAAGTGACTGACATGGGTTATATGTTCAAAAATTGCAGCAGCCTCACTTCTTTGGACTTAAGCACCTTCAATACATCGAAAGTGGGTACAGATCAAGATGATGAAGCCCTTATGAGTGCGATGTTCTATGGCTGCAGCAGTCTCACATCGCTTGATTTGTCCTCCTTTAACACCGAAAATGTTAATAATATGAGAGCGATGTTCTATGGCTGCAGCGGTCTCAAATCGCTTGTTTTATCCTCCTTTAACACCGCCAATGTGACCGACATGAGCAATATGTTCTATGGCTGCAGCAGCCTAACTACATTAAACGTTTCCAATTTCAATACTGGCAATGTGGAAAAAATGAATGGCATGTTCCATAATTGTTACGCACTTTCATCCCTCGACCTCAGTAAGTTCAATACTGGAAGTGTTACCTCAATGGGAGCCATGTTCCAAATGGATTATACTACAACTACAAGTAAAACTACGGACGAGAATGGTAATGAAATTGAACAAGTAATTGTTACTTCGCCCACGCCGCAACTTTCATCCATTACGTTTGGCTCTAATTTCACGACAAAAAATGTATGGTCTATGTCGGAAATGTTTGCCGGTTGCAGCAGACTTGCTTCCATCTCCCTCAATACGTTTACTTCTGAAATACTTACCCATACGGATGGCATGTTCTTCTACTGCAAAGGCCTCACTTCCATTGAATTTAGCGAAAGTTTCACGGCGGCATCTGTACAATCTATGAGTGAGATGTTCAAGGATTGCAGCGGCCTTACAAGTCTCGACCTCAGCAAGTTCAGCCCTGCGGCGATTACTGATATGAGCAATATGTTTGATGGATGTACCAACCTCAAGACCATCCAATTTGGAACCTTTACGGCGGGAAGCAACGCCAATATGGGAAGTATGTTCTTGAATTGCAGTTCACTTACTACACTTGATTTGAAGTCGTTCCACACCGCGAATGTTACGAATATGTCCCACATGTTTGAGGGATGTTCCGCCCTTACAGCTATTCTTGTAAATAAAGACAATTGGGACGTCGGTAACGTCACCGAAAATAATTCGTTCTTGATGTTTTCGGGTTGTAGCAAGCTTATTGGTGAAAGGGGAACTGAATGTCCAGAACCCGAGCATAACAACTATCTCCATCCTGACAAGGTAACAAATGACTTTGCTTTTGATAAGGATTACGCCTGCATTGACGATCCTGCTAATGAGAAAGGCTACCTCTCCACTGCGTACACTGTTATCTACGACCTCGCAGGTGGCGAGTTGAGCAGTACGACTGGATACACTCAGGTTGGCGAAACCAACGTATATTACAAGACGTTAGCGGATGCCAAAGGCACGTCATTGCCTATTGCCCCCTCCTCCACATCTACTGCCACATCCATATCCTGGCTTGGTAATACCTTCAATGGGTGGAAGGGAAGCAATGGTACTACTCCTACTACTGCTGTCACTATTCCCGAAGCCGTTGGCAACTACAAGTACACCGCCGACTGGAAGCAGAACCTCTATTCTGTAAAATTAGATGATGAATCCACCAATGTGTATTTGTCGCCCATTTCGACCAACACACTATACGCATACGACGATAAAATTGAAGTCAAATTATCAGATGGAGTATCATCCGACGAGTACACAATCACTGCCGTAAAATACTCGTACACGGACGAAAGTGGCTCGTCGCAGACCAAACCAGTCACCCCCGACGCCACCACTGGCAAATATACTTTCAATGTGCCTCTCACCGCGCCCGACGCTGGCACGCATGACGGCTACATCGGCACAGTCACCGTATCCGCCACTGTTAAGGCAAACCAGACCATCACAGCAGATGAGATTGCAGCCCTCATCCAACCCTCAAGGGAATATAATACCGGCTTCTGGGCGCAGACTGTAACAGACAACAAGCTCCTTGACGCATCTACAATGCTGGAATATACCAACGCATCCAACAACGAAACGGTATATCTTTCTTTCTGTGCCGCATACCTGAAAGCAGACGGCGAATACGCCATCAATGCTGGCACAGCCGAGAGCATTGAAGTACAGTTGTATGGTATATATGACAAAGTCACGGAAAATGATGGAAGTGTGACATATAATACATTGCCAGAATATAGTTATGTGAATGGCACTACATACAAATTGGACAGTTACGATAAATTCACAATCACTACTGACGTACATATCACACCTAAGAAACTCACCCCGACCATCTCCGGCACTGTCACCAAGGAGTATGACGGCGGTGTTACTGTTACTTCTACCCTGGAGGTAACGCAGCTTGATGGAATTTGTGATGGTGAGAGTGGCACCGTGGAGGTGGACGCAATCGCTGGTACGTATCCAGCGGCAAAAGTTGGTTCGTATTTAACTACTGGCACTACCCCCAACCCTGTCACCTTGTCAATCACCCTTAAAGGTGCTGGCGCTGACAACTACACCGTCGAAGACCAGAAAGTCAACGGTACAATCACAGCATTGGAGCAGTCCTACACCCTCGGCTTGGGCGCAAATTATGCTGTCTCATTGCCTGTAACATCGCTTGGACAAGGGACTGATGCGGTCAAGTATGCTGATGGAAAGCTCACCACCGCCGTTACCACCGCCGTACAGGAAAGTCCTTACGTGCTCGAAGATGCAGACAAAAATGTGAAAATCTCCGTCACCGTCAAGGACTACGCCGATGGTTTGTTCGATAATGATTGGCACAAGTCGGTCACCGTCTCCAGCATCAACGAAGATGCATCAGTCGATTTCTTAGATGCTGAGAGCAAGCCAGATTACTTTGTAACAGTAAAAGTTGGCTCTACGAATTTGACTGCAAACAATGACAACAATTTTGTAATCTCCACCGAGGGCTCTGCCGTACAAGTAACATACACAATCACTGACAAGGCAGTCAGCAACACCTATCATTCCACCACCCACACGGTGAAGATAGATGGCACCGCGCCGACCTCCCCCTGCGTAGAATACACCGACGACAACGAGACAAAATCGGAGTGTGGCGCAGGTGCAGGTCAGGAAGAAAAAACGCTCACCATCCCCGAAAATACCCAAATAACCCTCTATGCCAACGACGATTTAAGCGGCGTAGCCAAGATATTCTACACAGGTGCAACCAACGAAACAGGTGTAGAGCCGACCTACAATTCGACCAAAAATCGTTATGAATCCATCTACATACCCACTGTTGGTGTGCACACATTGTCATTGAACGCCAAAGATATGGCGGACAATAGTCAGACACAGCCGATGCTCCTCACCCTCACCGTGACACACCCTGTCACCATCACCTTCGACGGCAACGGCGGCACACTTGGCAGCACGTACCTCGCCGCACCCACTGCCTTGATAGAATACGACGGCACTGATGCCAACAAGACGTACACCATTCCCGCTGCGTCTGTCAATTACTACACTCGCACTGGCTACACATTAAGCGGCTGGAATACCCTTGCGTCCCCGACTGAGGCAAACCCCGGCGTATCATACAAGGCGGATGGCACGAGCAATATTGCAATTGCTGCCACAACCGCAGATTTGACGTTGTACGCCCAGTGGACACCGACCGAGTACACCATCACCTACTACGATGAAGATGGAGAGACCAAGTTGACCAATACAGGCAACCCCGTCAAGTACACCATTGAGACCGAGACCTTCACCCTCGACGCCCCGACCAAAAATGGCTACGTATTCGGCGGTTGGAAAAAAGGCAGAGACTTCATCACCGAAATAACAAAAGGCACTACCGGCAACATCACCCTGACCGCAACGTGGGACGAATACACCATCGAAGCTCCTGAGGTAGTCACCATCTATCAGTCGGGCAACAAAGTGAATGGCGTCAACCCCGTCACCACTGCAACCCTGTCCTACACCGTCAAGAAAAACGGCGGGGAAATCACCGAAAACATCCCCACCGTGACTGTCTCCGCCACCGACGGCGTTACATGCAGCAACAAAGTCGTATCCGCCACCAAAGACGGCACACTCACCCTCTCGCTTCCCGCAGACTACAACTGCACCCCGGTAAATGTGCCCGTTGATTACACCGAGCTGCCCGAAATTACGGCGTACTTTGACGACCAGGAGCAGTTCAATGCGTCCACCTACTACGATTTTGACGACGCCCACAAGACCCTCTACGTGATAGTACCCAATGAGTATCCTGCTGGCATCTCTGTTACAAATGGATTGTCACGCAAAAGCACAGATGTGGATGGCAACAGGATATACAGCGTTACCTTTTCTGAAAGAATCCAAGACGCAGACCCATCTGTTCTGATAGGTACACGGGACTTTGCTACATTCGTAGTCAAGTACAAGGACGTACTCACTGTTACGGCAAAAGACTTTGAGTTCGGCAAAAGACCCGACTTCAATTCAGACTATTTGGAAGTCAAGGACAGCAATGGCGATAATGTCGCCAGTGATGTAACACTGACATTCTCATACAAGAAGCAAGACGAGAACGACGACAAATACCAATTGTTGGCAGGTGGAATGCCCAGTCTTAGTGGCGTTCCTGCCGGCAAATACACCCTCAAGGTAGCCCTCAAGGACAATGACCAAGTAGTAGCCGAAGGCACTGATGATTTTGAGATTAAACCGCAGACCGCAACAGTAAAATTTGCAGACGGTGCTGATACTGAAATCACATATACTGGCAGCCAAATCACGCCTCCTGCTGTTGTTGCACAATACATCTTGGGCGATGAAACCAATACCATCGACAATACCGCCAATCAGGCATATACCCTTTCGTATTCTCCTGATGACCTGACCAACGCTGGCGACGTCACCATTACATTTGTCGATGCTAACGTGAATGACAGCTATTCCTTCCCTTCCGCTGAAGGTAAGCAAAAGACTTTGACGTTTACGATT
>JAEEGL010347065.1_pt1 | contig 21017 bp, 22 predicted proteins | sample 9134231 | NCBI WGS metagenome assembly JAEEGL01 (sample SAMN16246548, study PRJNA631951) | gut metagenome | biome: gut microbiome; feature: rumen; material: fiber-attached | host: Bos | place: Iran: Karaj | collected 2018-10 | reverse complement strand
CACAATTTTGCACCAAAAAACCACCTAAAAAGGTGGATTTATAGACATAGATAAGCTATCAACTTTTATGTAAAGCCGACTCGCAGTTAGCTTATAGTGATTATACATAAGAGTTTTGATATTGTCAAGACAAAATTGCCTTTTTTTGAAAAAAATAGTATAACAGAGGAACGAGATCCCTATGTACAGGGGTTCTTAGTACTTTAAAAGGAGTTAAATTCATGGATGAAATTATCATGAGAGCTGTTGCTGGACAATTTGCAATTGATGGCGAACTGACGAGCTTTAGAAGATACGGTTCTGGGAATGTTAATTCTACTTTTACTTTCTCAACAGACAGAGGTAAAAAGTATATTCTGCAAAGAATTAACACGAATGTTTTCTCCAAGCCATATGTTCTGATGAGAAATATCGACAGTGTAACCAATTATTGCCGCGAGTCAATTTTAAAAAATGGTGGCGACCCGGAACGCGAGACTTTGACTATCGTTAAGACAAAAGAAGGTAAAAATTTGTTTAGAATTCGCAACGAGTATTATCGCGTTTATAATTTTGTAACTGACTGTGAATTCTTTGACCAGCTAGAAAATGCAGAAATGTTTGGCTCGGCGGGGACTGCCTTTGGGCGGTTCGCAAAGATGCTAGATGGATATCCCATCGAAGAACTTGACGAGACAATTCCAAATTTTCACAATTCAAAGGTACGTTATCGCGAATTTTTAAAAAGTGTTAGACGCGACCCATGCGGGCGTGTACCAGATACTTTGGAGTTAATTAACAAAATTCATGCGAGATTCTTTGACCTTACCCGTATAGTGGACTATATGGAAGTTGGACTTATCCCAGTACGCGTGACGCACAATGATACAAAAATTTCTAATGTGTTGTTCGATAAGGAGTCGCATGATGCACTGTGTGTTATTGACCTCGATACGGTTATGCCGGGTTCTATTCTGTTTGACTTCGGTGATGCAATTCGTTCAGGTGCGGCTACAGAACCAGAAGATGGAACGAACCCTGAAATTAACCTAGACTATTTCTGGGCCTTCACTAAGAACTATCTTAAAGAAACGTATGGTATTTTGAAACCGATGGAAATTAAGAACCTGGCCTTTTCCTGCCGGACTATTACCCTGGAACTGGCGATGCGTTTTTTGGACGACTATCTTAACGGCGATACTTATTTCCGTTGTGAGTTTGAAGACCACAACCTTGTTCGTGCCGTAAACCAACTTAGGTTGCTTGAGAGTATGGAAAAAAGGTTTTCTGAGATGGAATGGGCAGTTGAACAGATAGTGAATGAACTCCGATAAAAAATTCCCCCAAATCACTTGGGGGAATTTTTCGTGTGTGAGGTTGAGATGTGTTATTTGCCTTAAATGTCGAGATCGTCGAGATCGGCGAGTTCGGCGCGAGTTTTTTCGGCGAGTTCGCTGTTTTCGGCGGCTTCTTCAGCTTCTTCTTTTGCTTCTTCAGCTGGTTTTTCAGGAGCTTCGCCACCTTCAAAGCCATCAGTGTTGACGATTTTTAGATTATAGCGAGCATCATTTTTAGTGCCAAGAGCACGAAGCAGGGTGCGGATAGATTGTGCGGTAGCACCGCGTTTGCCAATAACTCTGCCGACATCTTCTGGACTGACTTTGAGGGACAAGAGAACGCCTTTTTCATCGATTTTGCGTTCGACTTCTACTTTGTCTGGATTGTTGACAAGTGTCTTTACAATGTATTCTACAAATTGTTGGTCAATGGTTGCCATTTCTGGTTTCTCCGAGTTAAGTTGTTATACTGAAATTATAGCATAAAAGAAATAAAAGTCTCGATAAAATCGAGACTTTTTGGCTATTCTTTGACTTCTTCTTTTGGTTCTTCGGCTGGTGCTTCTGGAGCTTCGGCTGGAGCCTCTGCTGGAGCTGCTTCTTCAGCTGAAGCTTCTTCTTTTGGTTGGTTTTTGCGAAGCTTGTCAGCGTGCTTAGCGGCTGCTTTTTTCTGGGTTGGCTCTTTATACCATTTTGGTAGCTTGACGCCATTTTTCTTGAGGATAAAGGCGACACGGCTGGATGGTTGAGCACCGTTAGAAAGGTATTTTTCGACGCTTTCTTTGTCTAGAGTTAATTGTTTGGTTTGTGGGTTGTAATTGCCGACCTCGGCAACAACACGACCCGAAAGAGGGTGGCGCTGCGCTTCTTGGACGACTATCCTGTACGTTGGGTAATGCGTACGGCCATTACGTTGCATGCGAATCGCTAGCATAGGTTTCTCCTATTAATTTGTTAAGTTTTTCTATTTTACCCGATTTTTGCGATTTTGTAAAGAGAAAAGGCCCGCGTAGGGCGGACCTTTAGATAAACTCATCACTTTTTCTTTTTTTCTCGCTGTTTTCTCCACTCGCGGAACTCCATTTCGACCTTTTGGAGGTCTACCATCTCGTTCTTTTTGCGATGCTTCTCGCAGAAGGCTTTGTATTTTCTTCTGCGGTCTTCATCCATCAAGAGGTTGATTAAAGAATTCGGCTTTGTGACTTCAAGGTGACCGTTATTGGCGGCCAGAGTGTTGAATTCGGTAATCGCTTTCATCACTTCTCGTCTCTTATGGTGGATTGTGCTTCTGAGGAGATTTTCATCTCCTTCGTAGTATCTGGTCAGAACTCTTGTAACTTTCCACCTGGTGGCCTCGTCGTCGAGATTGATGCGGAGTTTTTCTGCCGATGCGTAGGCTCCGGCTTTTTTGACGATTTCCTGGGCTTTATCCCAGTACTCCTGAGTTTCAAAACTTATTGTGATGGGTTCTTTGGATTTCTTTGGCACATAAATTCCCCCTTATGTAGAAAATTAAATCCAACATCCTTATTATAGCACAAAATGCTAAAAAAAGCAAGAGGGGCCGCGATTGCGACCCCTGTTAGGGTTTTTCTTTTTTCTTCTTGTTTTTGGCTTTTTCAGCCTTTTTTCGTTCTTTTTCGATCTGTTTGGGATCTTTTAAATTGAATTCAAAAAGAGTTTTGGGCTGTTTTTTCATCTGTTATTCCCCCTTTAAAGTGCTAGAAAAACCCGTGGCTAAATTATATCTTATTTTTCGAGCTTTTTGTAGTACTTAACACCTTCTTTCGCGGCGGCAGTTTGGGCTTCTTGTTTGGAGTGGCCGGTGCCGGTGCCACGGAGGTGTTGGCCAACGTAAACGCCAACGGTGAAAGTTTTGTCGTGATCCGGACCTTCTTCTTTCATTACTCTGTAGGTTGGGGTGATACTGTCGACTTTTTGAGCAAGTTCTTGAAGATAAGATTTAGGGTCGCGCCAACTTCCGTCCTCTAGAATTTGGTCGATTTTGCTGAGGATGTGTTTTTCGATGAACTTTTTCGCCTCATCGTACCCCTGATCGAGGTAGATGGCGCCAATGACAGCTTCGAAACAGTCCGCGAGGATGACTTCGTGAGCGCGGTCGCTACCGTGTTTTTCGCCCTTAGAGAGGCGAACTAGCGGTTCGTAGCCGAGTTCTTTACCGGCGGCGCCGATGGATTCGGTGCGGACGAGGGCGGCGCGCCAAGAGGTCATAATACCTTCAGGTTCTTCGTAGTTGCGGTACAAAAAATCTGAAGATACGAGCTCTAGAACGGCGTCACCGAGGAATTCAAGGCGTTCGTTGTGAGCATTAACGGATTTGTGCTCATTAACGTAGCTGCGGTGAGTGAGCGCAGTAATGAGCAGGTTGATGTCGTTAAAATTAAAACCGAGCTTTTCTTTGGCGAAATTCTCGTATTGTTCGATTTGATCTCTATTCATTTAAATGTTTCCTGAGCGAATTTTCTTTTTTGCAATTAACATTAATTTTTCGATGTCTTCGTATTCGATAGCATCGAGGGCGTCGGCAAAACTGAACCATTTGATACCGTTCATCCATTTTTCCTTGGTAGGGGTTTCGTGGTTGTCGGTGGAGTGGACGAGGTAGATCTGGGTGGTCATAAGAACAAGTTTGTCGATGCGGCGATATTTGAAGTGAATTTTACCGAGCCAAGTTAAAACTTGGATATGGAAAAGCCCAGCCTCTTCGCCGATTTCGCGGATTGCGGTTTGTTTGGCGGTTTCGCCTGGTTCGATGTGGCCTTTAGGGATGGTCCAGCGGTTTTTGGAATCTTGGATGAGTAAGATTTCGATATCTTTTTGGTCTTTGCTCATACGAAAAACAATGCCGCCGGCGGTCGGTTCGCGCACTATCTCTTGGATAGCAGGTTTTTTGCGGAAAATTTTAGCAAAAGGCGACTCTTTGTATTGCTTGGTCGGCAATGCTTCAGGGACTTTTCTAGCCCTCTTGGGTTCGCTCGCCTTCGGTGGACGAGTCGTCAGTTGGTTGTTCTGATTCATGATTATTTTCTGAATCTTCATCAATACCTAGCTGGCGATAGGCGGTACCTAATACGCCGTTGATAAATTTTGATGAGTTTTCAGCTCCAAAAGCTTTAGCTAGTTCTACCGCTTCGTTGATAGCGACTTTAGGCGGAACTTTGTCTCGGCATTCGGCAAGTTCGTATAAACCGATGCGCAACACGTTGCGGTCGATTGAGGCGATAGACTCAATTGGCCATTCTGGGGCGAGTGGACGCAGAGCGTCGTCTAGCTCCTTGGTGTGTTCTACTACGCTACGAGTAAGGTTGTAAACAAATTCAGTGTCGCCGAGAGTTTTAGCGTAAGGCTCAATATTTTTAGCAATAATGGTGTCGATATCGGCGCTGGCGTCGCCCGCCTTACTACGAAATTCGTATTCGTACAAACTTTGTAGTGATATGATACGTCCTAAGTGTCGATTACTAGCCATAACTATTTTTTACATTTACAATTTTTGCAGCCGCAAGCTTTGCAGGCGCAAGTTTTGACTTTTAAGTTAGGGGTTTTCTTCTTGGTTTCGAAAGCCTTAACTGGTGATTTTTTGTTAACGGAACGAGCAAGCTTTAAACGCAAGTGGCTACGACGAAGGCCGGTTTTGCGTGGGCTGCTTTGTTTTTTAGGTTCAGGCATTTAATGCTCCTTTAATGATATAAATTTGATATTATTTTAGCACTAAATTGGATGCTTGGCAAGCGATTTCATTTAGGCATGAAAAAACCGATCCTTAGGTCGGTTTTAGAGAAGTTAACAGGTATTATAGTTTGAGGCTATCCTTTTGACGACTAAATCCGAAAATCCCTCATAATGAGGGATTTTTTATATAAATTAAAACCAGCCCTGGGGCTGGTTTTTGCGGAGGTTAATCGAGGTTTTCTTTGTTGAGCAACTCTTCATTGGTTATTGAGTGATCACTGATGAGCAGGTATGATATTACAGTGTCAAATAGTGACCCCATATCATCAAGCAAGTCGGCAGTATTCCCAATACAATGGCTCGCGAATTTTGCCGATAAGGCAAGTCGCAGAATATCTCCTTTTTCAGCTTCTGCTTTAGGGTCTTTACTGAGGAAAGTGTTGACCGCGTCTTGAAGTTTGTTTGCTGCGTTAAGAATATCTTTTACGACGAATTCCGTTATGCTTAATGCAGTGCGAAGATTTTTATCTTCTTCACCTTCATTTTCGTCGTCGCTGATCGGAATATTATCACAGAGCTCTGGGACAATATCCCCGGCTAGTTCTGAAAGTTCCTTTGCAACTCCGAGAACTTCATCGGGCAGTGGACCACCGATGGAAATAATAGGAACCGAAAAAGACTTCTTATCCTTCTCTTTATCTTCTGGCATATGCAGACCTCCTTAATGTGCTATCTGGTTTCGTTAGATGGACGTATGGTCAAGAGACCATTTTTACATTATAGCACATCTTAGCCAAAAAGTCAAGAGAGGAAGTCTAAGCGACGATATTGAGGATGTGGGCTCGTTTGACGTAAATAGTTTTCTTTGGTTTTTTGACAAATTTTTTGACGTTTTCGTTCTCTAGTGCGAGTTTGGTGATTTTTTCTTCATTTTCAATGTCGTCGGTAGAAATTGAGAGCTTGGCGCGAAGTTTGCCGTTAACTTGGACTATAATTTCTACAGTTTCGTCTTTCAAATATTTTTCGTCCCAAACTGGCCATTCGTCATCTTCTATACTTAGTTTTTCAAGCATTTCGCAGGCGAGATGCGGAGCAAAAGGCTTTAAGAGCTTGGCGAGAGCGATGAGGTCGTCTTTTTCGATGCCGGATTTATAGAGTTCGTTGACATATTCCATCAAGGTTGCAACGGCGGTGTTGAATGAGCAGCGATAGAGGTCGTCGGTAACTTTCTTGATAGTTCTGTTGCGGAGAACAATGTTGTTGGCTTTTTTGGAAATTTCGGTGTCGAAACAGAGGGTCCAGCAGCGGTTGAGGAAGCGGTAGACGCCACCAACGGAGCGTGGGTTCCAGGCGGCATCGAGCTCGATTGGGCCGATGAACATTTCGTAGGTACGAAGAGTGTCGGCGCCGTAACCATCGTTGATCACGTCGAGCGGATCAATGACGTTGCCTTTGGATTTGGACATCTTTTTGCCGTCTGGGGCGTTGATATAACCGTGATAAATGAGTTTTTTGATTGGTTCGCGGAATGGCAAGAAGCCTTCGTCGGCGAAGAATTTGCACCAGAAACGAACATAAAGCAGGTGGGCGACGGCGTGGTCGGCACCAACATAAACGTCGGTTGGAGCCCAGTATTCAATAGCTTTAGGATCCCAAGCGTGTTTTTTATCGTGAGGCGAAACGTAGCGCCAGAGGTACCAGCTAGAGCAGGCATAGCCATCCAAGGTATCGGTTTCCCTGGTCATTTCTTCACCATCAATAGTGACTTTTAGCCAATCTTTAGCTTTGGCAAGGGCGGAGCGGCCAGAATCGTCTGGTTTGTAATCTTCGACTTCTGGGATCATAACCGGAAGCTGATCTTCTGGGATGGCGTGTGGTTTGCCATTTTTGTCATAAGCAATAGGAATTGGACAACCCCAATAGCGTTGGCGGGAAATGAGCCAGTCGCGCATCTTGTAAGTGACGCGTTTTTTGCCGATTTTTTGGCTTTCTAGCCAGGATATGATTCCCTCTCTAGCCTCGGCGGTGTTAATACCGTTAAAACGGCCGGAGTTGATGAGCTCGCCTTCGCCACAATAGCAGAGGCTATCGTCTTCGATGTTTTCGGATTTTTCGATGACTTTTCGAACTTCAAGTTTGAATTTTTTGGCAAATTCGAAGTCGCGCTCGTCGTGGGCTGGGACGGCCATGATGGCACCCTCGCCGTAACCCATAAGGACGTAGTCGGAAATCCAGATTGGGATTTCTTCGCCGGTGGCAGGATTAATGGCGTAAGAGCCAGTAAATACGCCGGTTTTCTCTTTGTTTTCTTGGCGTTCGATTTCGGATTTTTTAACGGCGGCTTTGATGTATTCTTCGGCGGTTTCTTTGGTTTCCTTTGTGAGGAGTTTTTTGATCATTGGATGTTCTGGAGCAAGGACGAGGAAGGTGGCGCCAAAGAGCGTATCAGGGCGAGTGGTAAAGACTTTAATTTTGTTTTTGATACCCTTAACCTCAAAATCGATTTCGGCACCCTCGGAGCGGCCGATCCAGTTTTTCTGCATGGTTTTGATTTTTTCTGGCCAGTCTAGGGCATCGATTTCTTCTAGAAGTTCATCGGCATAAGCAGTGATTTTAAAGAACCACTGTTTCATTTTTTTCTTTTCGACTTCGTGGCCACAACGCCAGCAGCAACCGCCTTCAACTTGTTCGTTAGCAAGAACGGTTTTATCAACTGGGCACCACCATTGGTAGGACTCTTTCTGGTAGGCGAGGCCTTTTTTGAAAAGCTGAAGGAAGCACCACTGGGTCCACTTGTAATACTCTGGATCTGAGGTGTTGATTTCGCGATCCCAGTCGATAGCGTAGCCGAGGCGTTTGGCTTGTTTTCTGAAGTTGTCAATGTTGGTTTTAGTGGCAGATTGAGGAGAAACGCCAGTTTTGATAGCGTAGTTTTCGGCTGGAAGACCAAAAGTATCATAGCCAAACGGACGAAGAACGTTGCATTTTTGTTGAGTGTAGAAACGGGTAAGAACATCAACAATAGTGAAGTTGCGGACATGACCTACGTGAAGACCGGCACCGGAAGGGTATGGGAACATTTCGGCGAGATAGACTTTCTGACGGCCATCACCGAGTTTGCCATCTGTTGCCTTAAAAGGTTTTTCCTTTTCCCAAATTTTTTGCCATTTTTCTTCTATTTTAAGAGGGTCATATCTTTCCATAACGAAATTATACCATAAAAACAGATAAAAGAAATACCTTGTATTGAGATATCCGATATATTATTTTGAGTTAGCGCTCCGGGGCGCTAGCCCAAGTCTTACTAACTCAAAATAATATATCGGATATCTATGTTAAAATTATTTCTATGAAAATTGCTGTTGTGCTGGATAATATTCGTTCTACCTATAATGTTGGGGCGATTTTGAGATCTTGTGAGGGTTTTGGCGTGTCATCGGTGATTTTTTCTGGTGTGACACCAAGAGTGCACGATGATTCCCTTTTGCCACACCTGCGCGAAAAATTAGATAAACAAATCCATAAAACTGCGCTTGGCGCGGAGGATATGCTCGATATTTATGCTTCTGATGATATATTTTCGACGATTTCTAAATATCGTGACGAGGGGTGGAAGATTATTGGGCTCGAAAATAATATTCAGGATGGGCGACTTTTTTCTTTAAAAGACGAAAACCTACACGATAAACTTGGCGATAAAGCTGTTTTGATTTTGGGTGAGGAAGTCCACGGAATAGACCAAAAATTATATGATCTAATCGATATTTTTGTAGAAATTCCAATGCACGGTAAAAAAGAATCTTTCAACGTCTCCGTCGCGGCAGGCATTGCGTTATATGGTATTTTAGAAAGCTAAAAAATTAACCGTCTCTCGTGTGTTACGCGCGGAGTGCTTCGCACTCCGGCTGCACTACGCTTATACTCTTCGGGATGGTTTATTTTTAGCTATTTAATCTTAACGCAGTCGTCGCTAAGGAGGTTTTTAAGCTCGGATAGGAGTTCCTGATCGAATTCGACTTTGAATGGCATTTTGAGGGCTTGTTTTTTACCATTGTCTTCTAGCACCATGACGACTTCTTGCAAACCTTTGTATTTGCTGCAGATGTTTTTGAACTCGGTGAGAAGTTTGACGTTGTCGCTGTCTTTGATCAAAACGTAGAGCTTTTCGCCGCGGTGATCTTTTGGCGGAGTGATTTTTTCTGGTTCGGGTTCTTTATTTTTGGCTTTACTGATGTATTCAGCGGAACTTTTACTGCGTGGTTTTTTGGCAGATGGAGCAGCTTTTGGTTCTGATAGTTTAGTGCCAGTTGGCTCGTAGCTTTCTAGGGTCTCGTCCGAGATGACTTCTACGGAATCGGCTAGAACTTTAATGTCGGTGGTAGTGTTTCCGTTTTTATCTTTAGCGTTGACGCGTCCGGTGATTTTAACAACATTATCTTGGATTAATTTGCCGCCAAATTGTTCGAAAATACTTGGGAAAACGATAACTTCTTGCTCGCTAGTTTTGTTTTCAATTTTAATGAAGGCCATCTTGGTGTTGGATTTAGTGAGGAGTGTGCGGACGTTAGTGATAATGCCGCCGATGGTGACAGTTTTGCCGTCGTTTTCGGCGTTAACGATGGAATATGGATGGGTTTGTTCTTCGAAGAAAGTGTCGTATTTGTCGAGTGGGTGGGCGGAGAGGTAGAGACCCATGAGGTCGCGTTCCCAGAGGAGTTGTTCTCTTTCGGAGAAGCTGGTTGGAGCTGGTTTGATTTCTGGTTCTGGGATGGCGCCGGCATCGCCGAACGCGCCAAAGAGATCAGTTTGACCAGATGAGGCGTCTTTTTGACATTTAGCGCCGTAGGCTTGGATATTTTCGAGATTGAAGAGAAGATCGGAGCGGGAGTAGCCAAAACTATCGAACGCGCCGGTTTTGATGGCGGCTTCCCAGGATTTTTTATTGAACTTAGTGCTATCTACGCGTTTAGCGAAGTCGCAAACAGACTTGAATGGGCCGTTCTTATCGCGCTCTGGAATAACGATATCTTCGATTAGGGCCTTACCCATGTTTTTGATGCCAGAAAGGCCGAAGCGGATGGTTTTTTCGCCTCCAACGATGGCGAAATCACCGTAGGATTGGTTGATGTCTGGGCCAAGGACTTTGAGGCCGATGTGTTTGCATTCGTTGATTTCGATGGCGAGACGGTCGGTCCAACGCATGTCGGCGGTCATGAGGGCGGCCATGAAAGCGTCTGGATAGTGAGCTTTGAGATAGGCAGTCCAATAGGCAATAAGGGCGTAGCAAGCGGCGTGGGACTTGTTGAAGCAGTAGTTAGCGAATTCTAGAAGTTGAGACCAGAAAGTTTCGGCGATTTCTTTGGTGGCACCGCCAACTTTAACGGCACCTTCGATAAACTCAGGTTTGACCTTTTTCATGAGGTCGATTTTCTTTTTACCGACGGCTTTGCGGAGTGTATCAGCCTGGCCGCCCGTAAATCCACACCATTCCTTGGAAATCTGCATGAACTGCTCCTGATAAATCAGAATGCCGTAGGTACTTTTAAGGGAATTTTCGAGGCCCGGATGGAGATAGGTGATGGCTTCTTTGCCGTGTTTCCTACGAATGAACGAATCGATAAACTGCATTGGGCCAGGGCGATAGAGTGCGACCATAGCGATGATGTCCTCGAATGAGCTGGCCTTGAGATCTTTGAGATAACGTTTCATGCCGGCAGATTCAAGCTGGAAAACACCGGTGGTTTCGGCGCGCTGGAATAGTTCAAAAGTCTTTTTGTCGTCTAGCGGGACGGAATATAGATCAATGTCGTCGTGGTAGACTTTACGGATCATGCGGAGAGCGTTGTTGATGACGGAAAGGTTTGAAAGGCCGAGAAAGTCCATTTTAAGAAGGCCGAGTTCTTCGACGGTGCCCATTGGGAACTGGGCGGCGATTGGGCCTTTGGCAGAAACTTCGAGTGGGAGGAATTTTACCAAATCATCAGGGGCGATAATAACGCCACAGGCGTGAACGCCGTGGTTTCTAATGGTGCCCTCGAGGCGACTAGCAAAATCTAGGACTTCTTTAGAAACAGGGTTGGTTTCGTATTCGTGCTTTAAATCTGGGACTTCTTTGATGGCGTCTGGGAGATGAACGTGATGCCCCATGACTGGATCTGGGACCATCTTAGCTAGGCGGTCGGCCTCGGCATAAGGGACTTCTAGCACGCGTGCCACGTCGCGCACGGCGTTTTTGGCCATCATTTTACCGAAGGTGACGATGTTTGAAACGCGCTCTTTACCGTATTTTTCGGTACAGTATTCAATCACTTCGTCGCGGCGAGTATCCTGGATGTCGGTATCGATATCTGGCATTGAAATACGGTCTGGGTTTAAGAATCTTTCAAAGAGAAGATCGTATTTTAGAGGGTCGAGCTCGGTGATACGGAGGGCGTAGGCAAGAATAGAACCGGCGGCGGAGCCACGACCTGGGCCATAGACGATACGGTTGTTTTTACCCCAGTTGATAAAGTCTTGTACGATAAGGAAGTAGCCATTGTAGCCCATTTTGTTGACTACGGAGAGCTCGTAATCAATGCGCGGAAGGATTTTCTTAGTTTCGTCCTCAGTTTTTTTGTCGTGCGCTTCTAGGAGTTTACGACACTCTTCAATAGATAGTTTTTCTACTTCTTTCTCTGTTTTACCACAATAGCGGAAAACGAGGCCGCGGAAAACGAGTTTGTCTAGATAGGTTTTTTCGTCTTCGCCTTTCGGGACTGGGAATTTTGGAATGAGGATGCGGCCAAGATCTAGTTCTACGTTACATCTTTCGGCAATTCTTTTAGTGTTTAGTACTGCCTCTGGGCAGGTTTTACCCCAGCGAGAAATGATTTCTTTTGGCGGGATAACGTGGAGTTCAAAGTCTCTTAAAGTCATGCGGTTTCTGTCGCTGAGATTTGCGGCGGTGCCGATACAAAGAAGCACTTCGTGTGCGTCTTGATCTTCGTGCTTGAGATAGTGAGCGTCGCAGGTGACTACCAGAGGTAGGCCGGATTTTTTGGAATAATCCATCAGCCACTGGTTGATTTTGTTTTGCTCTTCCCAGTGGGTTGGCGAATCTGGGTGGCCGTGGTCTTGCATCTCTAGGTAGAAACGGTCTTTAAAGACGCCAGAATACCATTTGATGAGCTTTTCGGCGCGGTCAAAATCGTCGGCGCGGATAGCTTCGGAGATTTCGGAGCCGGCGCAACCAGAGAGACAGATAATGCCTTCGTTATATTTTTCGAGGTCTTCGTGGTCTGTGCGAGGGCGGTAATATTTGCCGTTGATTTCGGCCTCAGACATTAATCTACAGAGGTTTTCAAAACCTTTGTTGTTCATGGCTAGCAAAGTGATATGAAAACGCTGTTTGTCGTGGGCTGGGTCGCGGTCGGTCTTCTTGCGGGCAGCGACGTAGGCTTCAAGGCCAAGAATTGGTTTAATACCGGCGTCTTTGGCGGTTTTATAGAGTTCTACTAAGCCAGACATAGTGCCGTGATCGGTAACGGCAACGGCTTCCATCCCCTGTTCTTTCACAAAATCAATCAGTTCTGGGACCTTGGTTAAGCCATCAAGAAGAGAGTAATGGGTGTGATTATGCAGATGCACAAAATCACTAGGTTTTAGCTCCACTTTCTCTGTCATAAGCTAATTATAGCATAGCTTCTCTGTAATACCCCTATAGATTTATTTAAAGTTTATGGGATAAGCATTGACATTTTGAGCGTTTTGTGCTATAATGGAACAGATAGGGCTTTATAAAGGAGAAGGCCTAGAACATTGAAAATTTAATCTGTTTTCCATACATACGAACGAAATTTTGAAAGGTGGACTTTTTTATGGACGTAAGAACAAAGATTCAGAACGAAGCACTTAAAGCCTTGGAGAAGGCACACAAAGACGGAAAAAATCAGGGGCTGATTGTTATGGCTCCTGGTCTCGGAAAAACCAGAGTTGCGGCTTTGGATGTAAAAGCGTATCTGAAGAAGCATAAAGATGCCAGAATTCTCTTTATCTGCCATGGTGCCGAAATTTTGCTTCATGCCAAAGATGAATTTAGAGGATTTTTCGGTGATACTTACAGCTTTGGGTTTTTCTGTAACGCTTTTGAGAAATGTAGCAAGAGAGTTGATTTTCTTTTTGCCACTTTCCAGACAATGTTAAAAGACAAGAAGAAATTCAAGCCCGAAACCTTTGACTATATCGTTGTTGACGAGTGCCATCACGCGAAAGCTGATGGTTGGGAAAAGGTAGCAACCTATTTTAAACCTAAGTTTATCCTTGGTCTAACGGCAACGCCAGAACGTATGGATAGACGTGATATCACTGAGATTTTCGGTGAGCCGACATTTGGGAAAGATCTTTATGGAGCAATTCAAGAAGGCCTTCTTTCAAATGTTGAATATCGGTTGATTCTCGATGACATTGAGGCATTACTCGATGTTGTAAATGAGACAAATGATGAAAAACTCACTCTCGGAGAGCTGAACAAAAAAGTGTTCGTACCGAAGAGAGATGAGGAAATTGTCAAACTGATAAAGGCTCATTCAAAGGGTAAAAAGAACCCAAGAACAATGATTTTCTGCTCATCGATTGAACACGCAGAAAATATTTCAAAGCTCATAAAGGATTCAAAAGTTGTTCATTCTCTGCTCCCACAAGATGTAAACCGAGAAAATATCAAAAGTTTTCAAAATGGGAACCTACGTACTATCGTTTCGGTAAATAAGCTAAATGAAGGAGTAGATATCCCAGAAACTGATGTGGTTGTCTTTTTAAGAAGTAGCGGTTCAAAAACTATTATTCAGCAACAGCTAGGTAGAGGTTTGAGACCGGTTGAAGGCAAAGACAACGTGCTGGTTCTTGACTTCGTTGCAAACTGCGAAAGACTGCTGGAATTCTTAACAATCTCTAGGCAGGCTTTCAATGGCAAAAAACGTAACCCGACCGAAAGGGATAAGTTTATCGTTAAGATCGGCTCAACTAGATTTGAAGCCAATGAAATTAAAATTCTGGAATACTTGAAGAAAGCGAAGGAACTTTCGGAAAAGCGTTATATGATTTGTACCAAGGAGGAAGCACTTCAAATGCTTATAGATTTTGGCAAAAAAACTGGTAGAACGCCGAGTATGCATATGGTCGATTATGATCCAGATATGCCAAGTTCAAACGTCTATATTGGACATTTCGGTAGTTTTAATGGCGCTCTCATGCAGGCTGGATTTAAAATTAATAAAAAAGGCAGATATACTGATGATGAGCTACTCCAATTACTGGAAGAATGTGGTAAGAAGAATGATAGAACTCCGACTATACCTATGGTTGATGATGATCCAAATATGCCTAGCGCAAGCGTGTTTAAAAATCGTTTTGGAAGTTGGAATAACGCTCTCAAATTGGCTGGATTTAAAGGGAATAAATATAAGGAGCGTAAATTTACTGATGATGAGCTACTTAAATTGTTGAAAAAATGTGGTAAGAAGAATGGCAGAACTCCGACTTTATCTATGGTCGATAATGATCCAGATATGCCTAGCCAAAGCGTATATAAAAAGCGTTTTGGAAATTTCAATAACGCTCTCAGGTTGGCTGGATTTGGGGCTGATTTGGTGGATCGATATACTGATGATGAGCTACTCCAATTGTTGAAAGAATGTGGTAAGAAGAATGGTAAAACGCCAACTAATAGAATGGTAAAAGCCGATTCGAATATGCCATCTACAGTAACTTATGCGCGTCATTTTGGAAGTTGGAGTAATGCCCTCAGACTGGCTGGATTTAAACTTAAATCGAATCAGATTAAGTCAAAGAAGGCCAAGAACAAAGGAGGCAAAACAGATTAAAAAATTCCCCCTCTATTTTTTAGAGGGGGCTTTTTGTTGCTATTTTTTCTTACCAGATTTCTTGGCTGGAATCTTTTTGGCAGCTGGCTTCTTTGCGGCTGGCTTTTTGGCTACCGGCTTTTTGCCTTGGAGTTTTCTTGCTTCTCTTTTAGCTTTGCTGATAGCTTTTTTGCCTTCCCTTTTGATGTCGGCTTGAGTTTCTTTGCCGGATTTTGGTGCGGTGAGAACTCCTGCGATACCGCCAGCGATTGCGCCGATTACTGCTCCGAGTAGGAGCTTGCTATTCTTTTTCTTGGCTTTTGCTTTCTTTGCTTTTGCCATGGCCACCCTTTCTATTTGCCTTTTTTACTTTTATTTGCTGTATACCTATTTGCGAATGTTTTAACGACGCCACCGATAGAAGTCATATCTTTGACGTTATCTACTACGTCGTCGGCTTTTTCGGCGATGCTTTGACCGGTGATGATGATTTTCTTAGCCTCTTTAGTGATTTCGATGAGCTTAATAAGCAATATGATGCCGAGAATTAGAAAAACGAGTAACGCTAATGATAGAAATACTACTAAAATCCATTCTGCTACGTTCATTTTTTACTCCTTTTCTTTAATGATATTTTTGATTTCTTCAGTGTAATCTTCGTTGTCTAAAGTGTAGCTAAGTAGCGCCATGAAGTAATTCTTTGGGTCACCAGTGGTCATCCAAGTGCCGGAAGTTTTACGAGCGTAGACTTTGCCAGTTGGAATTAAGCGCGCAATGGCGTCTGCAGTCCAGAGCTCACCATCTAGGCCGGTAAGGCTAGGATCTAGATATTGGAAAATTTCTGGAGTAAGAAGATAGCGACCATAGGATGCAAGATCTGAAGCGGCTTCTTCTGGTTTTGGTTTTTCTACGAGGCCGTTTAACTTTTCGGTGTTTTCGTCGTAATCGATTGAGGCGTATTTTTTGATTTCTTCGTGTGGAACGAGTTGCCCCGCGATGATTGCAGTGGCATCTGGATGATCTTTAAAGGCATCCATAAGGTCTTTTACGGCTGGGTTGCCAAAAACGACGTCGTCGGAATAGATGGCGAGAAATGCTTCGTCATCATCGATGAATTTTTTGGCCGAGGCGATTGGCGAACCGTTACCATAAGGAAGTGATGGGTCCTGAGTAATAACGGTGATTTTTGGCAAGTCAAAGATTTTTTTGACTGGCTCAAAACGATCTTCTTTGCCTTGAGAGGCGAGTTGTTTTTCGATGTGAGGAACCTTATTAGTGAAGTAATCTTCGTAAATTGGTTTACCTTCTGGCGTGGCGACAAGAATGATTTCTTTAATACCAGATTTAGCACATTCTTCGACAACGAGTTGGATAACTGGACGGTTGCCGATTGGGAGCATGCCTTTTGGAATAGTTTTAGTAATTGGCAGGTAGCGGCTGGCAAAGCCGGCATCAGTGATGATGGCTTTGGTTGGTGTTCTGTAATTCATAAAGTCTCCTTTGAAACCTCATTATAGCATGTTATTTTTTCTTTTTGGAAACAGCGCGGGATTTAGCGGCTTTTGCACGAGCAGCTTTAGCTTCTAATTTTTGAGCGCGGTTATGAATGCCATAGATGAGACTGGAAGTACCAAGAATGAGCATATAAGCGCCGAAGAAACGGACGAAATTTGCTTCTGGGAGATGACCAGAGTTGAAAATAACGATACCCATGATGGCGCCACAAATACCACAGACAGACCAAATGAAGCGGTCGGTGGCATCATCTGGCACTTTAAGGCCGATTAATAGCTCAATGATGCCTCGGACTAGAGTATAAACTGCAACTAGCGTAAGATGCCAAGCGGCATTCTCTTTGAGGGTAAAATAAAGTGCTGCTGCAACAACTAGATCTACGATTGCGATGATGAGTGTAACTGCCCAGTTGCTTTTTTTGTGCTCACGGTGAAGAGCGTTAAATAATTCCACGACCCCCATAACTGCTAGGAAGATGGCGACCAAAGTTACCATGTAGCTGATTTTGGAAGATGGATTAAACAGCATCAGCCAGCCGAAGATTAGAGCCAAGGCGCCTTGTACGGCGAATACTAGCCAGTGGCTGTCTATGTAGTTACGATTGCTAGGTTTTGTCATTTTTTTCTCCTATGAAAAATATTGCTTATGGTTATTTTACCACACTTTTCAAAAAGAGAAAACCTAGACGTGGCGAATGCGTTTTCTGGCGGTTTCGATTGCCTTGGTGGCGAGGTATTTTGGCTTGTTTAAAATGAGATCGTGAGCTGGAGTGTATTTGAGCTCGGTGCAGCCGAAGCTTCGTTTGAATTCGGAAACGCCGTAAAAGCGATGCTTTTTCTCGTTTAGACCAACGATGCCCCATAAGTTGTAGCGTTTGATTCCCCGTTCCCGAGCGTCTTTCATGGCTTCGATGTGGAGCAGTGGGGCGGAGGATAATTTGGTGCCGAGTTCGGATGAAACGCCGTAGTGATAGGACGCTTCGTTGCCGTAGAAAATAATAAAGTTTTCGGCGAGGATTTCTTTACCTTGCTTGGCGATATAGAGTGTAACTTCGTTATTTTTGGCGAAGGCGGCGAATTGTTTGGTGAGAAAATCTTCGGAAAAAGCGAAGAAATCATGACGCTTTGCGGTTTCTAGTTGGATTTGATAGAACTTCTTGATGTCTTTTGGATCGGTGGATTTTTCGATGATGATATCGGCCTTGGCGGCTTTTCGAAGTTTTCTACGGAAGCCTTGGCTGGCGTTTTTTAAGATTTCTTCTTCGGATAGATTTAGATCTAAAACGCCGGCATATTCAACCGAAAGATACATCGGCGCTTTTTTGAGCCCCAAGTCTTTAAATAGTTTCAGCGATTTTTCGGATAGTTCGAGTTGCGGGCGGACGCGAACGAAAGTGCAGCCGTATTTTTGGCCTTGTTCTCTGATGTCTTCAAAAATAGTCTTAATGAGTTTTTTGTTAGTCCAGTCTAGGATTGGACCGCCAGCGATAGCGAGATGCTTGCCTCGTTTGGCGTGTTCTACAACGCCGGCATAGGCGCCGACGATTTTTTTGTCTTCTAAAATAATGCGCCTTACAACTTCGTTGCCGCGAGATTTATGGAATTCGTAAAAATCCCAGGATTGAAGAAAGTTGGCCTCTTCGTGAGACGTGACGAATTTGTCCCATTTTGCTTGGTCCTCTGCTGTTTCGATGGTGTATGTCATAGATGCCTCTTTTTCTTACGAACTTTTTCGACGATTAGGTTTGGTAGATATTGGATTTTGTTGACCACAATATCGTGGGCGTGAACAAATTCAACTACTTCGCCGCCAAAACCAGTTTTAAAGGTGGTGACTTTGGCATAGCGGTGGTTTGGCTGGTTTGGTGGAGCGATACCCCAAAGGTTGTAACGCTTGATTTTGGCCGCTTTTAGGTCTTTCATGATTTGCCACTGCATGGCGTGGGCGCCTGGAAGTTTGTGGTTTAGGTCGGTGGAGGCGGCTTCAAAGTATTCGGCTTCGTCTCCAGCGATTAAAATTAGGCCGTAGGCAATGTCTTGCTCTTTGCCGTCTTCTTCGGTGTAGGCAGTGTAGATAATGGCGTTTTTGCCAAAGGCTTCGTGTTCGGCAAGCAAGGTTTTTAGATCTGGCGGAACAAAATGTTGTCTTTCGGCGGTTTTGGCCTGAACGCTATGGAATTTTTTGAAGGTTTCTTCTGAGGTATCGGACTTAACTTTGATGTTTAGTCTACTAGACCTTCTGACGTCGTAGCGAGTTTGGCGGCGCATGTCGGCCAGGAGCTCGTCTTCGGTTTTTTCGAGATTTAAGATTACGGTGTGCTCGGCGTGAAGGTGCATGATGGCAGGTTTGGCGCCGAGATTTTTTAAGATTTCGCGGTTTTTCTCGGTGTTATCGAGCTGTGGGCGGAGGCGGATAAAGGCGCAGTGCTCGGCTTTGGCGATCTCTCTAATCTTGGCAAAAACCTTCTCAACTTTTTTGGTGTTTTTCCAGTCGATGATTGGCCCGCCCGGGATCTCCATGTAGCGGCCACGCTTGGCGTTTTTGATGATCATCATGCAGAGATTTTTGTCGTCGAATTCCTGAAAGATTACTTTGTGGCCAATTATTTCGTTGACCTTTGCCCACTCTAAGGATTGCAAAAAGTTTGCCTCTTCGTGGCTGAATAGTTTTTTGTTCCAATCCTTATTCATCCAAATTCTCCTTAATAATCTTTATTGCTGGTGCAATTTCGCTTTTTTTGTAATAACCAGGGGTATTTATGATACATTTTGCTACATTTACGGAATTTACGCATTCTTTTTCTGGAAAATGAACCTTGTTGTAGTAGCGGGCTGGAGACACTGGGACTTCGTACCAAAACTCGCTGAAATCGTAGCCAGCAGCTTTTAGCTCTTTTAAAACTTTATCACGATCTTTGACTAAGAAAAAGTCTCGGAGCGGCTTTTTGGCGTTTTTACGTTTTTCTAGTTTCCCAAGTGCAAGTTTGGCTTGCCAGTGTGGCATTCTTCTTGTGATGTCTAATTTGGCGTCGGCGGAGCGCTCGATAAAGTGGATTTTAAGAAGCACAGCGGTGAAGATTTTACAGAGGTGGATTTTATCTAGGGCGCGTAGCAAACTTCCGAAAAACGGGTACCAACGAGCACGGAAAGTGTGGGAGAATTTTTGGCGTTTTGTTGGCCTGATTTTAAGCTTGTTTTCTTCTCCGCGGATAATGACGGCGCCGCCGCTGATGGTATCGACGGCTTTGCCTTTGCCGAATGAGAGCGCGGTGGCGTCCCCAACGGTGCCGGCTTCGCGGCCGTCTACATAATGCACGCCGATGCAGTGAGCAAGGTCTTCAATAATGACAAGACCGTGTTTTTTGGCGATTTTTTCGATCGGTTTGATATCTACCGCGATGCCAAGTGAGTTTTGAATGATGATAGCTTTTAGGTCTTTGTATTTTGAGAGGACATCTTCTAGGATTTTGGCGTCGTAGTGGAGGGTTTTCTTGTTGATGTCGGCATAAATCGGGGTGCATTTGGCGGCAAGCACGCCTTCTAGGACGGCATGGCAGGTAAAGCCATTGATTAATACCTTGCTGTTTTTAGGGAGCAAGGTTTTAAGTGCGATAGCGATGGCGGAACGGCCGTTAGCGGTTAAAGCGACGTTATCTTTGGTGGCAAAATAGCGAAGAGCTAGATATTCTTCTAGGTTCCTGCTGTCTTTTGGAAGGCCAATGGCAAAGGTGTGGCGTCTGCGTTCTTGGCGCGTGAAGTTTGCGGCTTTCCCCAAGAAATACATTAAAGTTTCTCCATCACAGAAAGAATTGCTTTGGCAAGTTCGGTTGGATGCGAGATATATGGCGCGTGCCCCCATTTTTTGTAGAATTTAAGGGTGCTGCCTTTGATTTTTTGATGCATAATTTCGGCTTGGCGTGGCGGAGTGATCTTGTCTTCTTCGCCCCAAAGAATAGTGGTTGGGACGGTGATTTTGGAGAGATCGAGGCTTTTGTCGGACTCGAGCATATTGGTGAGAGTCTTTCGCATGTTTTCTGGGGCGCGTTCGTAATCGGTGGCGCCAACGACTTTGTGATAGACTTTGCTGATAAACTTGTTATTCTTTAAAGGTTTGCCAAGTTTAGAGATTTTTTGAACTACGGTTTTCTTGGCGGATTTTTCGTAAACGCCAGCGGCGTCGAGCAGGATTAAGTGCTCTAGTTTGTTTGGCTTTTTAGATAAGAGATTCAATAGGATGCGGCCGCCGTTACTGTGGCCAAGAGCAATGGCACCATCAGGGATATTTTTGTTGGCCCATTTGGCGTAATCATCGATAGTCCAGACTTTGCTGGATTCTTCGGTGAGGCCTGGCACGCGGAGCATCTTTGGCTTTAAGCCGTTTTTGGCGAGAATTTCAAAAGTAGTGCGCCAAGGCTCTACGGTGTAAGTCCAACCATGGATGATATAGAGATTTTTCATGAGTCTAATCCCCTCTTTTTACGGCGCCTAATGGCGGCGGCTTCGCGACGCGGCAACTTGGCGGCATCTTCTGGGTTCTCGAGGAGTTTTTCGATAATCCATTCGAGATATTGGCTACCCTTGAAGATGAGCGTTTCTTTGCCGGTAGCGGTTTTTTCGATGTAGGCAAGAGCCTTCTTTGGATCGAGCGTGGTTTG
>JAEEGL010137624.1_pt1 | contig 21017 bp, 16 predicted proteins | sample 9134231 | NCBI WGS metagenome assembly JAEEGL01 (sample SAMN16246548, study PRJNA631951) | gut metagenome | biome: gut microbiome; feature: rumen; material: fiber-attached | host: Bos | place: Iran: Karaj | collected 2018-10 | reverse complement strand
GAATGACTATGAGACCGTCGCTGTCATGACGAACAAATATGCGTTCCGCAGCTTGCTGAAGGAAAAAGGCTTTGCCGTACCAGATTTCGGAATGGCAAAGACATTCAGCGAGGCAGAGGCACTGTTCAACCGTTTGAGAAAACCGGTCATGGTCAAACCTGCAGCATCCTCAGGGAGCAGAGGCGTGGTAAAAGTTTCTGATCTGGCTATGCTTAAAGAAGTCTTCGATGAAGCACAGCATTATTCTCGCAATGATCTGGTCATTTTGGAGGAATACATTGACAACACCTGTGGCCGGCTGGTCGCAGGAGATATCTTTATTTCTCAGGAGCAGGTTGTGTTCTGGGGAATCATGGACAGCCTTCGAGGAACGGATTATCCGCTGAACCCAATCGGCGAATGGTACCCTGCCGCTCTCAGCGATGAGCAGCGCGACCTGATTGAGAACGAACTGAGCAGGGCGGCAAAGGCTCTGCACATCACGTTTTCTGCGATCAACATTGAGGTTGTGATCGGACCGGACGGAAATGTTTATTTCATTGAGCTGAATCCCCGGAACGGCGGAAACCGAATCCCGGAGGCGCTTCTTTATGCCACCGGATTTGACATCTTCGATGCAACAGTGCGCGCGGCAGTCGGCGAAGAGATTGCACCCTTTCAGGACGAAAATGCTGGTGTGACCGCGACCTATATGGTGCATGCGGACGCACATGGAACGCTGAAGAATATCACGTTTTCGGATGAATTGAAGCCGTTCATTCGGGACTATTTCCCGGATGTTGACTCCGGTGCGGAAGTCGAACCGTTTGTAAATTCGGACAAACGGTTGGGCGTTCTGGTTATGCAGTTTGATTCCATCTCTCAAAGAGATGAAATGATGTCTCATATCAAGGAGCATGTGTTCATTGAGCTTAGCTGAGATCGGCAGTGAATTCTGGAGCGTGCCGCAGGACAATACGGCCACGGCGCTTCCGGACACGAATACGCAGTTCGTCCTCTCCGGACGCACGGCGCTGGAGCTTGTCGCACGGGATCTGATTGCGGAGCGAAAGATCCGATCTGTCTGTCTCCCGGCCTACTGCTGCGACTCCATGCTCTTCCCGTTTCATAGCGCGGGGCTCGAGCTGCGCTTTTATAATGTGCTGCCGTCCTCTGACGGAGTGCGGCGCGTCTTGCCTGAGCAGCACGGCTGCGACGCTGTCCTGCTGCTGGACTATTTCGGGTTCTCGCAGGAAGAGACAATGGAGCTTGCCAAACGGGAGCACGATCGCGGTACTGTTGTGATCCTCGATCGGGTGCAGTCGCTGTATTCCGAATCCGAGGCCGTAAAGTTCGCTGATTACACCATTACGAGCTGGCGCAAGTGGTTTTTCTCCTGCGCCGCCGCGGCAGTGAAGCATCACGGCGAGTGGCGTGTCAAGCCGGGTAAGCCAGCCAACGACCAGTACGTTTCCCTGCGCAGAGAGGCGGCAAAGAAAAAAGCTGCCTATCTGGAGCAGGGCGTCGGCGAGAAGCAGGCGTTTCTGGATGGGTTCGCGGAGGCTGAAGAACTGCTGGATGCCGATTTCTCCGACTACGAAGCAGACACGGAGAGCGTGGATGCGCTGCGGCATTTGGACATTGCACTTCTGAAGCAGCGCCGCCGGGAAAACGCCGATGCGATTTATGAAGCTCTGAACGATCTGGACGATCCACGAATCTGCCCGCTGTTCCCGCAAATGAGCGCAACCGATACACCGCTTTTCGTTCCGGTGCTGGTCGATCCGACAATACGAGCAGACCTGCGCCGATTCCTGATTCAAAATCAGGTCTACTGCCCGATCCACTGGCCGGCCGCACAGACCGGCGGGGGAGAGGCACTCTATGCCTCGGAGCTGTCCTTGCTGTGCGACCAACGCTATACCGCAGCAGACATCGAACGGGAAATGAACCTCATCAAGGAGTTTTTCAATCATTATGCATGACATTTACTTTCTCCCGGCCTACGGGAAATTAAATGAGCATATCGAGGGCGGCGAAGCCCAAACCTTTGACTTTACCTGCGAGTACGGTCATGTGCGCAGCGTGTTCATCCGCCGCGCTGTGCCGTTTCTCTTAAACGGCGAGCAGTACTACGACGCCATCACGCCCTATGGCTACGGCGGTCCGGTAGTGCTCGAAGCGACCGACCGAGAGAAGCTGATCGCGGCCTATACCGACGCCTACCGCGCTTACTGCCGGGAAAACCGGATTGTGGACGAATTCGTTCGCTTTCATCCGCTGGCGGAGAACGCGCTGGACTTCGGCGGGCTGTATGAGACAACCTACAATCGCCACACCATCGCCGTGGACCTCACGGACGAGGAGTACAGCAAGACCCAGTTCACGCCGGACTGCCGCAATATGATCCGCAAGGCCGCAAAGAAGGGTGTGGAGATCGAGGTGGATGAGGAATGCACCCGCATGGCGGAGTTCATTCCGCTCTACTTCAAAACCATGGATAAGAACCAGGCAAGCGACTATTACTACTTCGAATCGGATTATTACGATCAGCTGCAGCACATCGAGGGCAGTAAGCTGATCCTTATCAACGCGCTGCTGGAGGGCAGGCTCATCGGTTCTGCGATGTTCATGCTCAGCGGTGACAATATGCATTATCATCTCTCTTCCACTGACCCGGAATACTATTCCTACGCTGCGAACAACGCGATCCTCGCTGCGGCAATCGAGTACGGACGTGCCCACGGGAAAAAGTGGCTGCATCTTGGCGGCGGTGTGTCGTCGAGCGAGAAAGACCCACTCTTTAAGTTCAAGCGCAACTTCGGGCGGATGGACAAAAACCTGAAAGACTTTTACATGGGGAAGGCTGTGTTCCTGCCGGATGAGTACGCGCTGCTTTGCGCGATCGCGCAGACACAGGGCATCGAGCCGGGCGGCTTCTTCCCGGCGTATCGAAAGGCGCATTGAGTATGGATCTGTTACTGGTATATGAAGATAAGGCTGCGGTAGACCGCGAGGGCAATGTCTATATCGGCACTGCTTTCTCCAACTCCGCGCTGGAGTGCTACTTTCAGCACTTCGATCATGTGACGATGCTGGTGCGCCGGGCGGACGTCTCCCCGGATGACACCAAGCGCCTCACCGGCATGAACAAGGTTACGACCGACCGACTGTCTGTCGTGTTCCTGCCGAATCCCACTGCGGACATGAAGAGCTTTATCGATCCAAAAGTACACCGTGAATATAAGCAAACTGTATTGGAGCAGATCACGCCGGACCGTGCTGTGATCGTGCGCGTCCCGTCAGATAGCGGTACAATTGCGGCAGATTATTGCCACAAGATCGGAAAACCGTATCTGGCCGAGGCGATCGGATGCCCATGGGACAGCCTCTGGAACCATAGCATAAAAGGGAAAGCGCTTGCCCCGAAAATGCGGGAAGATATGCGCCGCGTCATGCGCAATGCGCCGTATTCTGTCTATGTCACGAACGAGTTCCTGCAGCGCCGTTATCCCACCAAGGGCGTCACCGCAGCAATCTCCGATGTGGAGCTGCGCCCGATGGAGCAGTCTGTGCTGGATGCGCGCCTCGCGCATATCCGCAATCACTCTGGAAAGATCAAGATTGCCACCAGCGGCGGACTGGTTGCGTATAAGGGGCAGCAGTTTGTCATCGAGGCGCTTGCCAAACTGAAGGCGCAGGGGAATACGAATTATGAATACCATCTCGCCGGAAGCGGCGATGATGTGACGCTCCGCAACCTCGCCAGAGAGCTTGGCGTGGAGGATCAGGTCATCTTCGAGGGCAGACTTGCCCACGAGCAGATGTTCCCGTGGCTGGATGAGATGGATCTCTATATTCAGCCCAGCATGACCGAGGGCATGCCGAGATCGCTGATCGAAGCCATGAGCCGCGGCCTGCCCGCGCTGGGCACACAGACTGGCGGCATTCCGGAACTGTTGGGGCCGGACTGCACTTTTCCACGCAAGGATGTGGATGCCATTTTAAAGATAGTTTCTAGTCTTGAGCCTACGGATATGGAACAAATGGCGCAGAACAACTTTAATCGTTGTGCGAGCTTCCAGAAAGAGCTTCTTGATCAGAAGCGGTTTGACTTTTATGCAGCGTTTGCGAAAGCTGCGGAGGCACAGAAATGAGCGCGCCGATTCGTGTGCTGCAGGTATTTGCGGCGCTGGATTCCGGCGGCGTGTCCAACTTTGTGATGAATCTCTACCGTGAGATGGACACCGATCAGATCCAGTTTGACTTTGCCATGACGGCAGGGGAGAAGTCCCTCTATGACGACGAGGTCCTCTCCCGCGGCGGACGCATTTTCTATTTTGATCCGGAAGAAAAACTCACAGATAACCTACGCAGGGTTCTCCGCGAAGAGGGACCGTTTCAGGTGGTGCACAGCCATTTGTTCTTCTATTCCGGGCTGGTACTCGCAGAGGCCAGGAAAGCAAAGGTGCCGATCCGCATCGCCCACGCGCACAATGCCCATACCGGGGAATCCCGCTCCGTGCCGCGCATCGCCTACGAGCGAGGCATGCAGATGCTGATCCGCGCGAACGCCACGCACATGCTCGGCTGCTCGGAGAAAGCCTGCCGCTATGTATTCGGCGATAAGATCATGAAGGATCCCCGCGCCGCGGTCATGCCGGACGGCATCGACTGCGACCGCTTTGCCTTCAAGCCAGACGTGCGGGAAGCCGTGCGGAAGGAATACGGTCTCGAAGGCAAATTCGCCATCGGCCATGTGGGGCACTTCAATCCCGCAAAGAACCACGAAAAGATTCTATCTGTGTTTGCCGAGGTCTGCCGCCGCCGTGATGACGCTGCGCTGCTGCTGGTAGGTGACGGCGAGCTGGAGCAGGACGTGAGGACACATGTTGCGGAACTCGGTCTGACCGATAAGGTGGTTTTTGCCGGTGCGCACCGGGACGTGGAACGCTTTTATCAGGCGATGGACGTGTTTCTCTTCCCCTCACGGTATGAAGGCTTCGGCATGGCCATGATCGAAGCGCAGTGCAGCGGCCTGAAGTGTGTTGCCTCGGATGTTGTTCCGGAGGAGACAAATGCGGATGGCAGAGCGGTGTACCTTCCGCTTGAAAATGAGGATTCTGCTTGGGCAGATGCTATCATGAACCATCATGAACGAAGTATTGACGTGAGGACGGTTCGTGAACTTTATGATGCTGCTTCTGTGTTTCCTCAGATGAAGCAGTTGTATAGCAGCCGATTTACTTAATTAGGAGTATCTATGGAAAAACTGTATGAGCATAGATATATAGATCGTGATAATTCCAAGATAATCTCGTTGGGATGCATCGTGGCTTCTCTGACCTTTTTTCTGGTTCTCTCTCAGTTTTTGATTCTGCGAGTTCCGGAGATAGTGACGAACTTGTTTCGCCCTATAGTCATAATTGTGCTCTTTTTTGAGATGCACAAAAGAGGTGAAATTCGCGGAAGAGCCAGAAATTTCGCACTAATAACTGCGCTTTATCTAATTTTTCTTCTTCCTTTTCTTGGTTATTTCAATGCTGATGAGTTGAAGGACGGGATTGGCCGAGTCCTATATCTTTTGATGTTCTTCTTTATTGTTGGTACACCGTGGAGCAAAAGAGAAATCCAATTCATTCTTTCTGCTGTTTTCCTTGGGTGCTTTGCATGTACAGTAGTGTTTATGCTAAGCAACAACATGACAGACTATAGCCAGTCAGAGGGAATCGATCTACTCGGTATTACCGTAAACAGAAATAAAAATGCTTATGCTTTTGCAATTGGGTCAGCTCTTGGAATAGTTTACTTCCTAAAAAATCGTGGAGTTGTTCGTGTAATTGTTACGGCCATGACAGCAATGATAGGATATTGCCTTCTCTATAGCCAGTGCCGAGGTGCCTTTTTCTGTGCTGTTCTTGCTATGGCGTTGATTATTCTTGGTGAATTAAGTGGACTAAGGAAGAGAGGCAACAGCAATTATTTCATTGCAGTGGTTTTATTTGTTGGTTTCTGCATTGCGAGCTATTATCTGATAAAAAATAGTGAACTTAGTCGATTAGTCGATACCGACAGTACTTCAGGCCGAGACGAGGGAATCGAATACGCTTTAGATCTTTTTCGCTCAAGTGATTTGTTCAGTAAAGTATTTGGACATGGATATCTGTTTGAAGCGGAAAATACAGCGGGAGCAATTTCTCACTCTGTATTTACAAACTATCTTTTGGCGACTGGCATCGTTGGTGCTGTACTCGTCATTTTGATGTTTGTTATGTCTTTCCTTGAGGTTCGTGGCAGAATCGCTTTCTCTCTTCTTGCAATGGCATCACTTCGGCTGTTTTTCGAATTGTTAGATTATTACATCTACGTACCATTGATCCTAGCCTTTATTATTAGTCGGTATTCTCATGGAGAGGGAAATAGAGAAGTAAGCTTGTTTCAGGGATGGCTTAGAAAAGCAACGAAAGCTCGGAGATAGAAATGCTATTTAATTCTTGGCAATTTGCCATTTTTCTTCCTATCACATTTTTGATATATTGGGTCTTTCCTCACCGTTTCAGATGGGCGATCATGCTCCTCGCGAGCTGCTGCTTTTATTGCATAACTGGCGCCAAGTTTTTTCCGCTTTTGGTTATTGTTACGCTCGGCTCGTATCTGGCAGGGCGCATGATTGAGAGCAGACCAGACAGCAGAAAGAAAACGCTCCTCTTAATCAGCGTGCTCTGCTGCCTGCTGATCCTGACGGTTTTTAAGTATCTTGGCTTTCTCATCGACAGCTTCGTTTCACTTGTTTCTTTCTTCGGTCTGACGCTTCATCCGTTCACAGTTAAGCTTCTTCTTCCGCTTGGCATTTCCTTCTATCTGTTTAATGTGATTGGCTACCTGATTGATGTGTACAAGGGACGCATTGAGGCTGAGAAGCATTTCGGAATTTATGCGCTTTATGTCACATTCTTCCCCAAAATGCTGGCTGGCCCGATCGAGCGCGCCGGTAATCTGATTCCGCAGTTGAAACAGGAGCGACAGTTTGACAGCGAGCTTGGAATCGACGGGCTGAAACGGATGCTCTGGGGATTCTTCAAGAAAATTGTGGTTGCGGACACGCTGGTGCTCTACGTGGACGCGGTATACGACAACGTGTATGCGCACACGGGTTTTTCGCTGCTTTTGGCTGCTGTCTTTTTCTCCATTCAGATTTATTGCGATTTCTCCGGATATTCGGATATTGCGCTTGGTACGGCGGAGCTGTTTGGTTTTCGATTGATGGAAAACTTTCAAAGCCCGTATTTCTCCAGCAGCATCAAGGAATTCTGGAGCAGATGGCATATCTCCCTTTCCACGTGGTTCCGCGACTATGTTTATATTCCGCTGGGCGGCAACCGTGTCAGCAAACCCCGCCAGTACTGGAATCTAATGGTCACGTTTCTGACCAGCGGACTTTGGCATGGCGCAAACTGGACGTTTGTTCTTTGGGGAGGACTCCATGGAGCGGTGCAGGCAGTGGAAAAAATGCTTGGGATTCGCACGTATAAAAAGAGAAACGCGATCTGGCTGTTTCGATGCTTTCTCGTGTTTCTGTTTGCGACGGTTGCCTGGGTATTTTTCCGTGCAAATACCATTGGTGATGCGTTCTATCTGCTGACGCATTTTCTCACTGGTCTCTCTTCGCCAGCCACCTATCTCCGCACAGGCTTCAAGGCGGTCGGCATGACGTCCGGTGCGCTTGTAAACTGCGTCTTGTTCATGATCCCACTCTGTTGGTATGATCTGGTTTCTGGCATGCGGAATCGGGATGCCCGCGAGGTGCTTTCGGAGAAGAAAGCGTGGGTGCAGTGGCTGGTTTACATTGTGATCGGCTTGTATGTGGTTTTTCTTTCCCAAAAGGGCGTGGCCGCAGAATTCGTCTATATGCAGTTTTAACTTATGAAAAGATTTCTGACAGTTTTAATAGCCTTTGTCCTAATCCTCGGGACGCTTACCTTTGCTGTAAACGCGCTGTATCTGTACCAGCAGAATCAGGTTGCCGACACCATGTCTCCCATGCGGAGCAGCGATGCGGTGATCAGAAACGTCCCAAATGGAATTGAAGTGGCATGCTTCGGCTCCAGCCATGCACTCCTCGGAATCGATTTTGAGGACTTTGAACAGGATTTGGTCTGCTTTAACTTTGGACAGGCATCCCAGTTCCTTTCCTACGATGACAGACTGCTGCAGCATTATCTGGATCATTTTGCGCCCAGTGCGACGGTTCTGATCACGATCTCGCATTTTTCGTTTTTCGGCAAACCGGATACGGAATATGATAATTTTGCGGCGCTGAATAAGCGGTACTACAAAGTGCTGCCGGATGATCTGATCAAACAATATGACGCCAAAACCGATTTTTATGTGACGAAGTTCCCCTCACTGGCTGCGGAAGACGCTTTGAGTCTGCTCTCCATGCTCATCGGAAGGAATCATCCGAGTACGGAATGGGAAAACAGTACGAATCCGGATCAGGCTGCGGTGAATGCGGAAAACCGATATAAAACCTTCGTAGAGAGCAAGCGGGCCGCCGACGGCAGTAGACTCTACAATCAGGAAGAGATAGACGCGCTGTACCACATGATTGCACTATGCCAGGAAAATGGTTTGCGACCAGTGTTGATTACGACGCCGTATTTGAGTGAATATATGGATCAGATCCGGGAGAATGATCCAACGTTTCTGGATGATTTCTACGGTATTATTCATCAGATTGTTGATGAAACGGGCGTTTCTTTTTTCGATTATTCATCGGATGACCGTTTTGCCGCAAATTACGAATTATTTCATGATGCGGATCATCTGAACCGCGCTGGAGCACGGTGTTTTACGGAGATCTTGTTTCGGGAAATAGTAGAAAAGGATGCTAAATGATATGAGAATCTTATACATTGCAGCGGATAACCCTGCTGTAGATACCATCCTTGGCGGGATGCATACCGAGACCCTTGGCGGCCTTCCAGCGTTTTATTTTCCCTTTAAGATGCTGCTGGATCGCGGGCACACGATCGATCTGCTGCTCTATACACCAGATGAGAAGACAGTTGTAGAAAGTGAGCATTTCAAGGCGGAGAATTTGATCCAGATCCATCCGAAAAACGGCGTTCTTCCCGGTGCAGTCGAATATGCACTGCAGCTCTCTTCCACGGTTCGCAGATTGCTGCGTGAGCGGCAGTATGATTTTGTGTACGGCATGAGCGAAGGCGCCCACCTTGCGCTGCAGGAAGCCGTAAAGCGCGGCATCCCCTGTGGTATGCGCCAGTTCGGCACACAGGAGATGGCGAATGTGCTGGAGCCGATGCAGAGCATGTTCAAGCGCCGCCTGAAAGCCCTGAAGGACTATACTTACATCACGCTCTCCATGCAGAGCAAAAAAAGCTTCCTGCTTGCTACCAACGACGGCAGCCGTGCAGACGAGCTCTACGATATTCTAGGAATCAAGGAGAAAAAGTTTCCGTTTTTCTTCTGGCGCTCCGGAGTTTATATCCCGGAGACGCAGCCTGCCGTGGATTTTGAAACACAGGGTAGCTATCCGCAGACCTACGACCCGATGGCGCTGTCTATGGTCAACCGCATCGCGGACGTGAAGCGGCAGGATCGTGCCGTGCAGATCCTCGGAGAGCTACACCGTCGGGGCTATCCGTTCCATCTCTATTTCATCGGAGATGTGAGCAGTCAGGCAATGCTGGATGCCACAAACAAGGCGATCGAGGAGAACGGGGTCGCGGACTATGTCCACTTCGAGGGCGGTAAGAGCCAGAACGAGTGCCGGCAGTATGCCCGCAATTCCTTCGCCACGCTTCTGCCCTGCGAGTGGAACCGCGTAAATATCTTTTATGAGGTCATGGGTGAGGGCTCAATCGTCGTTACGAACGACAACCACTCCATCGATGAGTTCATCGAGCCCGACGTCAACTGCATCCTGTATGGCGAGGACAACTTTGCCGAGGCGGCGGAGAAGATTATTGCGCTCATGGATGATCCGGAGAAAAACAAGGCCATCCGTGCGGCGGCGCATCGGACGGCGAAGGAAAAGTTCATGAGTCTGGAAAAGCGCTTCGGTATGGAGGCGCAGCTGGTGGAGGACGCGGCGATGGGCCGTGATCTCAGCCAGTATCCTGAAGTGTTGTAAGGACGGAAAGAGAAATGAAAATCGCAGTTGCAGGTGTGGGATATGTGGGCCTTGCGCAGGCGGTGCTGCTGGCGCAGCGCCATTCGGTGAAGGCGATCACCACGACGCCCGCCAAGGCGGAAAAAATCAACAGCGGGATCTCGCCCATCGTGGACAAGGAGATCTCCGAGTACATGAAAAAGGACATCGACCTTACCGCCACCACGGATGCTGAGAGCGCCTATCGCGAGGCGGAGCTGGTCATCATCGCGACGCCCACGGATTATGACGAGGAGAAGAACCTCTTCAACACCTCCACCGTGGAGTCTGTGCTCGAACTGGTCGCCAAGGTAAACCCCGATGCGCTCGTCGTCATCAAGTCTACCGTGCCGGTCGGCTATGCCGAGCGTGTGGTCGAGTCCTTCGGCTGCAAGCGCCTGCTGTTCTCCCCGGAATTCCTGCGCGAGGGCAAGGCGCTCTATGACAATCTCCACCCCAGCCGCATCGTCGTCGGCCTGCCGAAGAAGGGCGAGGCTACGAAAGCGGACGCGGAGCTGTTTGCGTCGCTGCTGCTCGAAGGCGCGCTGGAGGAGGACGTCCCGGTGCTGTTCACGAATGCGACGGAGGCCGAGGCGATCAAGCTTTTCGCCAATACCTACCTCGCTGTGCGCGTGAGCTATTTCAATGAGCTCGATACCTACTGCGAGCTGAACGGTCTGAACACCCGCCAGATCATCGACGGTGTGTGTCTCGATCCCCGCATCGGCTCTCATTACAATAACCCGTCCTTCGGCTACGGCGGCTACTGCCTGCCTAAGGACACCAAGCAGCTGGTGGCGAACTTCGGGAACATCCCGAACCGGATCATTACCGCTTCCGTTGCGGCCAACGGCGCGCGGAAGGACCACATTGCCCACATGATTCTTGCCAAGGCCAACGGCGGCACAGTGGGCGTCTATCGCCTCACAATGAAAGCGCATTCGGACAACTTCCGCGCCTCCAGCATCCGCGGCGTCATCCGCCGCATGAAGGAAGCCGGCGCTGAGGTCGTTATTTATGAGCCGACCCTCACGGCGGATGAGTTTGAGGGCACGCCGGTTGTCCACGACCTGGAGGCCTTCAAGTCCATGTCGGCGGTCATCGTAGCCAACCGCATGGAGCCTGTACTGGAGGACGTGCAGGAGAAGATCTATACGAGAGATCTGTATTTCAGAGATTGACGATCGAGGTGAAACCATTGAATGTACTGATTACCGGCGCTCAGTTCGGCAACAAGGGCGCGCAGTCTATGCTGTTCACGGTCGTGAACGAGGTGCGCGATCGCTTTCCGAACGCGGAGTTTTATTACCTGCCGCTGGACTATTACAAAGAGGACTGCTTTCAGAATCTCGAAAACTACCGCTTTCATTTCGTGATCGATGATAAAGCGGGACAGGACTTCCCGACGAGGTTCGGCGCGCCGCAGGTGGCATACCGCAATGCAAACATCCGAAAGATTCTCCGGAGTGCGCAGAAGAACGGCGAGGTTCTGGCACTGAGCAAACTCTGGGACAAGCTGGATGTGCTCATTGATGTGAGCGGCTACAGTCTTACGTCCAAGTTCGGTATCAGCAGCATCAACCGTGTTCTGCGGCATCTTCAAACAGCGAAAGCACACGGCGTAAAGACCATTCTCATGCCGCAGTCCTACGGTCCCTTCGATTTTTCCGAGGATGTCTGCATGCGGATCGGCTCCGCCCTGAAGGAAGTCGACCTGCTGTTCGCCAGAGAAGAGGACGGCGTGGAGCAGCTTCTAAAGTGCTGTGGCGTGACGGACAAAGCGATTCTGTCTCCCGATATTGTTCTGCAGGCGCAGGAGATCGTTTGGAAAAATGTCTTTACCCGGGAGCCAGAGCTGCGCTACCCGCGCCTGATGACTATCGGCAACGTAGGCATCGTCCCTAATGGTGAGACACTCCGGGGCGGGAAACACGATGCGGTGCTGAAGGCCTATCGGACGATTCTAAAAGAACTCCGTGCGGCGGGGAAGGAAGTCTATATCTTCCGTCACTCCAATGATCTTCCGCTCTGCCGTGAGATCTATGAGTTGGTGAAGGACGATGTGCATTGCCATCTGATTGAGGACGAGATTGACTGCCTGTCCTACGGACCGTTTGTCCGGCAGTTTGATTTCATTGTCGCATCTCGTTTCCACTCCATCGTCCACGCTTATCGGGAGCACATTCCCGCGTTGGTTCTGGGCTGGGCAATCAAATATCAGGCGCTCACCGCCCTGCTCGGTCAGGAGGCATATGTGTTTGATGTTACTGCAGATCAGATGGATTCAGCCTTGCTGGCTGATCGGCTGAATCGTTTGATTTCCCGATTCTCGGAAGAATCCAAAGCAATTTGCTCCCATCTGGAACCGATCCAGAACCATTCTTGCTTCGATACTTGCAGAATCGTATTTGACAGCATTTCATAAGGAGAAACCATGCAAGAAAGCCGCGCTAAAAACGCAAAGCGGAATATCCTGTTTGGGATTACTAACAGGATAGTGATGACGCTGTTCCCATTTGCAATTCGAACGGTTTTACTCTATATCCTCGGCTCAGAGTATCTGGGCTTGGACAGCCTGTTCTCCTCCATTCTCAGCTTTTTGAGCTTGGCTGAGTTGGGAGTCGGTAGCGCACTGGTGTACAGTATGTATAAGCCGATTGCAGAGAATGATACAGATTTGATATGCGCGCTACTGTATCTTTACCGACGACTTTACCGTTACATTGGTAGTTTTATCCTTATCGTTGGGATCGCGCTGGTACCGTTTTTGCCGAAACTGGTAAAGGGTGATTGTCCACCGGACGTCAATCTTTATATTCTGTATCTTGTGTTCCTTGCAAATACGGTTTTGACTTACTTGCTTTATGGTTATAAGCAGTCTTTGTTAACGGCTCATCAACGTTCTGATATTGGAAGTAAGTGGGGGTTAATACTGCAGTCTGGAATGTATATTCTTCAGATTGCCGTACTGTTCCTATTCCGCAATTATTATTGGTATGTTCTGCTACTTCCGGCTTTTACTGCAATATCAAATATCATTATTGCCATCATTACGGATCGGATGTATCCAAATTATAAATGCCGGGGGGAAATTAGCAAGGCACAGCAGAAAGATATTGCAAAAAAAGTTGCTGCTCTGTTTGGTACAAAAGCGAATTCTGTGGTGCTGCACGCGATGGACAACATCGTGATCTCTGCGTTCCTCGGCCTGACCATGGTTGGCTTGTACGGAAATTATTATTATATCATGACCGCTATTGTGGGCATGATCGCGATCATATACAATTCCATGACCGCCGGAATCGGAAACAGCCTGACCACAGAAACAATCGAGAAAAACTATTTTGATTTTAATGTCCTGACATTTGCAAACTTCTGGCTCGTATCGTTTTGTACGATCTCGCTCTTGTGCATGTACCAGCCGTTTATGAAAATCTGGGTGCACGAGAAGAACATGCTGGACATGCTGGTCGTCATCCTGTTGGTCGTGTATTTCTATGTGTATCAGATCCGGAAAGTCGTTCTCACATATAAGGATGCCGGAGGCATCTGGTGGGAAGACCGATACCGCCCGTACATCACGATGATCGTGAATCTGGTCGGCAACTTCGTGCTGGTGCAGATCATCGGAATTTACGGTGTTATCCTCTCGACGATCATCAGCATGCTGGTGTCCATCCCCATTGAGAATTACACAGTGTTCAAATATATTTTTCACAAATCTTCCCGGTCGTTCTATCTGACCAATCTGCTCTATGTGGGGCTGACGGCTGGACTGTGCGCGCTTACCTACTGGATCTGCAGCTTTGCCCCGGGCGGCGTCCTTGGTCTGATGATCCGCGGTGTGATCTGCCTTGTGCTTCCCAATGCCATTATCATCCTTTTGTTCCGAAAAACAGAGGAATTCCGCCATGCGAAAAAGCTACTCCTGAGAAGATAATAAAAGAAGGTTTCATCATGAACGAAGAATTTAAAACCCATGACCTCGCGGTCTACGCTGGTTATCTGGACAATGACGCCGAGATCCTGACCTGTTCCTCCGGCGGCATCGCCACGGCGCTCAGCCGGAAGATGATCCGCGACAGCGGCTATGTCGCGGGCGCGGTGTACAGCGAGGATTTCCACTCCGTGCGGTATGAGATCGCGGACAGTCTGGAGCAGCTCGAGCGCTTCAAGGGCTCCAAATACGTCGATGTTGATAAGGGAACCGTGTATCAGGACGTCAAGAAGCTGCTGGACAAGGGAAAGCGGGTCCTGTTCTTTGGCGTGCCCTGCATGGTCGCCGCGATGCGCGCGTTCCTGAAAGAGGAATACCCGAATCTGATCACCTGCGAGATGGTGTGCGAGGGCCCCACGACCGCCGACGTCCATACGCAGTACATCGAGCATCTGGAAAAGAAGTTCGACAGCAGGGTGGTCGATTTCTCCGTCCGCAGAAAACGGGACTCCTGGACGCCGAAATATCTCTATGCCAGGTTTGCAAACGGCGCGGTCTATGAAAAGGAATTCCGCCGCACGGAGTACGGCTTCGCGTTTAAGGTGAAGGGCAAGCCCGCCTGCTATCAGTGCAAATTCAAGGCCAACGGCCGCACCGGCGATATCATGCTCGGTGATTTCTGGGGTGCCACACAGAAAGATCCCTTCTGGAACAACAATGGTGTCTCCGTCATATTTGTCCATACAGAAAAGGGCCATGACTTCCTGAAAGAGACAGAGGGGATTGTCCTGTTTCCATCTGACTTTGAGCGTGCCGTCGCCGGAAACCCCATGGTAATCCGCCCCCGAAAGCCGCGCCCGGAGAAAGAGAAGTTTGAAAAACTCTTTACAGAAAAGGGACTAATCTATGCTGCAAAGCACGCTCGGACTATTGAGCGCAGAACAAAAGATTTTCTTTTGAATTTGATGCAAAAGTAATTAATCTTAAAGGTAAATGCCTTTATGGAAATAGCTTTGAGATTGTGTTATTTGTAACCCGGCAATATTATTCTAGAAGCAACATTTAAAAGACGGTTCAATTAATAGCTAGAGTGAGGCGGTGCACGTATGCCGAAAAGAATATGTTTTTTGACTACAATCCCTTGTACCATTGAGGCGTTTGTATTCCCTCTGGCGGAGTATCTTCACGCCCACACGGATTGGGAGATTACCTTTATCACCGGGATGGACGAAGACTTTGAGCATCCCCTTCCCGAAGGTGTACGGAGTCTGCGTGTGCACATGCACCGCGGCATGAGCCTGGATGGGCTGCGCGCCATTCGGGAGCTCAAAGCGATCTTCAAGCGCGAAAAGTTCGATCTCGTGCAGTATTCCACCCCCAACGCCTCGCTGTACGCATCTGTCGCGGCGAAGCTCGCGGGCATTCCCGTGCGGCTTTATTGCCAGTGGGGCATCGTCTACGTTGGCTTCCACGGCTTCAAGCGCAAGGTGTTCAAGATGATCGAAAAGACAGTTTGCCGCCTTTCCACATGGGTGGAGCCGGACAGCTTCGGCAATTTGCGCTTCAGCCATAACGAGGGGCTTTATCCCGAAAAGAAGGGCTCCGTTATCTGGAACGGAAGCGCCTGCGGCGTGAAGCTGGACAAGTTTGATATTTCTCAGCGTGATGCCTGGCGCAAGGCAATCCGGGAGAAGTACGAAATTCCAGCGGATGCGCGCGTTTTCGGATTCATCGGACGCATCACCGGCGACAAGGGCATCAACGAGCTCTTTGCGGCGTACCGGCAGATCCTCGCCGAGATGCCGGACTCCTATCTGATGCTGGTCGGCGGCATGGAGAAGGCAGACTCTGTCGATGACGAACTCTATGCCTGGGCAGAGGCAGAGCCGCGCGTGCTGTTCTGCGGCTCCACGAACGTGGTGGAACAGTATCTCTCTGCCATGGATGTGTTCATCCTGCCCAGCTACCGTGAGGGCTTTGGCGCTGTCGTGGTTGAGGCGGAATCTATGGGCCTGCCCGTGATCGTCACGGACATCCCGGGTCCGACCGACGCCATGCGCGAAGGGGAGACCGGTCTGATCGTAAAGAAGGCTGACGTGGATACGCTTGTGAATGCGATGCGGCGGCTCGGAAATGATGCAGCGCTTCGCGAGAAGTTTGCCGCGAACGCCCGGCCGTTCATTGAGAACAGCTTTGAGCAGTCTGCGCTCATGCGTCACATCATGGAGGACCGAAAGCGCCTCATGGGGGTCACAGAATGAAAGTTTTGATCGTCGGCAAGAACAGCTACATCGCCCGGCGCACCGGCGCGTGGTTTGAAAAAAAGCCCGTACCCGCCGAGGTGGAATACATCAGCGTGCGGGATGAGAGCTGGAAACAGACGGATCTCACGCCTTACGATGCTGTGATTTACACCGCCGCCATCGTCCACCGAAAGGACGAGGTGCCGTTGGAGACCTACGACGCAGTCAATGCGCAGCAGCCCTTTGAGTTCGCGCAGGCGGCAAAGGCTGCGGGCGTGAAGCAGTTTGTGTTCCTCAGCACCATGGGCGTCTACGGGCAGGACAAGAAGCTTCCTGCCGGCAACATCGTGGACGAGAACACGCTGCTGAAACCATTCCCCGGTTACGGCAGCAGCAAACTCAAGGGTGAGCAGATGATTCAAGGTCTGCAGGATGAAAAGTTCCATGTTTCGATCATCCGGCCTGCCAACGTTTACGGCAAGGGCTGCAAAGGAGGCTACATCTCCGGCTTTGCGAAGATCACCGCCACGCTCCCCGTGCTGCCGCGCGCGTTTGAGGAATCCAAACAGGGGATGCTGTTTGTGGACAATCTCGCCGAGCTCTGCTGGCTTGCGGCAAATTCCGACTGCTCCGGCGTCTATCCCGCGCAGGATCGCACGCCTGTGAGCGCCTATGACATCATGCGCGCCATGGCCGACTGTATCTGTCCGAAGAAGAAAGCGCTGCGCGGACAGGCTGCGCTGAAGCTCATTCAGGGCAACGGACTGGTAAACAAGCTCTTCGGCGGCGTTTCCTACGCGGAGGACTACGCCAAATGTCCGCTGGGAGATTATCAGCTGGTAGAGTTCCGAGACGCGATCAAAGAATGGTTTGAATGACGGGTAGAGAGATGGGAACGAAATCAAAACAACGCAGAATTCTGGGGTTTATCCTGGCAGATATTTTGCTGATCAACCTGGCAGCATTGCTCGCGGTAGTATGCCGCTTTGACTTCTCCTTTGCGAACGCTGCCGAAACGCACTTTTTCCGAAATATGCTGCGGTATGCGCTCATCAACACGGCTGTCACGATTCTGGTTTTCTATGGATTCCGTCTGTATCACAGCAGATGGGAGCATGCCGGCAGCACGGAGGTTCTGCATATCGCCGGCGCCTGCGTGGTATCCAGCCTTCTATATTGGGTAGGCAGCGATGTAATTGGCATGCGAATGTTCCGCAGTTTTCCAATGCTGTATGTGATGTTCCTGACTGCGTTTGTCGGCGGCATCCGGCTTGGCACCCATATTTTCAGACAAATCAGAGGCAGACTCGGCGTGCAAAAAAAACACCGCACCATGGTAATCGGCGCCGGCGCTGCGGGCGATATGGTTGTGCGGGAATTTCTGTACAGCGGTCAGGTGGAAAACAAGGTCGTCTGCATTGTGGACGATGATTCCGCCAAGATCGGCAACTATTTGCGCGGTGTAAAAATTGCCGGCACTACACAGGACATTCCGGCACTTGCGGAAAAGTATCAGGTGGAGGAGATTGTGCTGGCTGTCCCGTCTGCTTCCAAGGCAGAGCGTGCCCGCATTCTGGAGATCTGCAGGGCGACGGATTGCAAGCTGAGCACCCTGCCCGGGCTCTATCAGCTCGCCAATGGGGAAGTGAGCATCCAGCGGATCCGTCAGGTGGATATCGAAGATCTGCTCGGCAGAGACACTGTCAAGATCGATTTTGCGGAGGTTGCAAAGTACATTGAAGGAAAGACCGTCCTGGTCACAGGCGGCGGCGGCAGCATCGGCAGCGAGCTTTGCCGCATGGCGGCGTCTCAAAATCCCCGCCGCCTGATCGTGTTCGATATTTACGAAAATAATGCCTACGATCTCCAGATGGAACTTCGGAAGAAATATCCGTACCTGGATCTGGTGGTGCTCATCGGTTCTGTGCGTGATGCCGCTCGCATGAACAGCGTTTTCGAGCAGTATCGTCCGGAGCTCGTGTTCCATGCCGCAGCGCATAAGCATGTGCCCCTTATGGAGGTATCTCCCTTTGAGGCGATCAAAAACAACGTTTTCGGCACCTATAACACCGCAAAAGCCGCTGACCGGTACGGCGTGGAGCGGTTCGTTCTGATCTCTACGGACAAGGCCGTCAACCCGACGAACGTCATGGGCGCCTCCAAGCGCATGTGCGAGATGATCATTCAGATGATGAACGATCGCTCAAAGACCGACTATGTTGCCGTGCGATTCGGAAACGTTCTCGGCAGCGCGGGCAGCGTCATCCCGCTGTTCCGGCGTCAGATCGCGGAGGGCGGCCCGGTTACAGTCACGGACAAGCGAATTATCCGCTATTTCATGACAATTCCGGAGGCGGTGCAGCTCATCTTCCAGGCCGGCGCTTATGCGAAAGGCGGCGAGATCTTTGTTCTGGACATGGGCGATCCTGTCAAGATTGATGATCTGGCGAGGAACATGATTCGACTTTCCGGACTGGAACCGGATGTGGATATTCCGATTGTCTATACCGGACTTCGCCCGGGGGAAAAGCTTTATGAAGAGCTCCTGATGTCAGGAGAGGGCATGGAAAAGACGCCGAATGATCTCATTTATATCGGCCACGAAATGCCGTTTGACCACAAGCTGTTTGAAGAACAATTGGATCAGTTCCGGCATTTGAAAGAGAGTCATGGAACGAACGATATTCTTCGGCAGATTGTGAAAGAGGTTGTACCGACCTATCACGATCCGAAGGATGATATCACAGCGAAAGAGGCCGCAATGTCGAAAGAAGCGGCGATGGTTCGCGAACCTGTGACTGTATAGATTGCGTATTCCTAATAGGAGCAAATCCCATGAACGAAACCCGGCAATTCTTTCTCCGAGCGGCATCCTGCTCGTTAAAGACTTCAACTGCCGAAGCCCCTGCCGGTCCGATGGACTGGAAGGGGCTCCTGCGGCTTGCGCAGGAACAAAAACTTACGGCGGTGCTCTTCGGTGCGCTGCGGGATGTGCTTCCGGAGCAGGAGCAGCGCCTCTGGCGTTCATTGTCCCTGCAGGAGGCGGCGCTGCAGACGCAGCGGAGCGAGACTTTTCTCAAAGCATATCAGGCGCTCAGCAATCGAGGCTTTCAGCCGCTGATCGTCAAGGGCCTTCTCTGCCGTGAGACGTATCCCGAACCGGACGCCCGCGTTTCCTCGGACGAGGATCTGTATGTTCCCAACGCCGATTATCCGCAGTTCCATGCGGCATTGCTGGAGCTCGGCTTCTCCGGCGAGGAGCCGGACTACCGAAACGCGCATGAGGCGCGGTACTATCTGCGCGATCTTATGATTGAGGGCCATTGGGAACTCTTCCCGCAGGACAATACCGCCCTGAACGCGCTCAACGCGATGCAGGAAGGCTTCTGGCAGAGATCCCGGATACAGGATGTCTGCGGCGTTCCGATGCGCGTTCTGGAGCCGACCGACCATATGACGTTCCTGCTGCTTCATGCCTTCAAGCATTTTATCAACTCCGGGGTCGGCATTCGGCAGATCTGCGATGTCGCGCAGTGGTCAAAGGCCTATGAGATCGACTGGAACCGCGTGCGGGAGGCCATGCGCCTTGCCCGCGCGGAGCTTTTTGCCGCTGCGGTCTTTGACGCAGGGGAGCGGTACTTCGGTATGGTTCACCCCACAGAATGGCCGCGAGCCGACTGCACCTTGCTGCTGGAAGACGCCCTTGGCGGCGGGGTTTACGGCTCTGCGACCATGAGCCGCAAGCACAGCGGCAGCATGACGCTTGCTGCCGTGGAAGATGCAGAGCGTGCCAACCGCGCCAAATCCGTGATGCGAACGGTTTTTCCGAACCGCGCGGTGATGGAAACGAGCTTTCCGTGGGTCAAGCGCAGTGCGCTGCTCCTGCCGGCTGCGTGGACGGTGCGCATCGTGCGCTACCTGCGATCCCGCGGCGAAGGTAATTCCACTGCCGAAAGCCTGCAGATCGGTACGGAACGGCTCGAACTGCTGCGGGAGTACAAAATCATATGAAAACGATTTTCAAGCGAATCGTGATTCTCCTGCTCGCCCTGCTGGCGCTGGTTGTGCTCGCGGCAGAAATCTCAGCGATCGTATGCAAAATTGCTTTCTGTGTCAGAGACTACACCGCAGCGATCGAAGGCATTGAAACGGACACGAAGGTTGTTATGCTCTCCGACCTGCACAGCTGTCAGTATGGCAAAAACAATCGGCGCCTGCTTCAGGCAATCCGAAGGGAAGAGCCGGCGGCAATCTTTTGCGTGGGAGACATGGTAAATGCCGGTGCGGACGACACAGAGATTCAGCAGTTGATATCCTTTGTGTCTGATTTACAGGAAATCGCTCAGGTCTATTATTCCCTCGGCAATACGGAGCTTCAGAACATGATGGACGGCGGCGCGGATGTGCTCCGGTTGGTGCGCTCCGTCGGCGCGGTCGCCTTGTTGGACGACTACGTGGAGACCGAAATCGGCGGCAACCGTGTGAACGTCGGCTTCACCATGGGGCACTACAACTATAGCCGATCCCAGTGGGCGAACCCGCCGGACTACGCCATGGAATACGCCGTCGGTGCGGACGGAACGCCTGCCATCGTTCTGCGGCATATGCCGGAGTCGTTCTTTCTGGACATTCATGACAAGTGGACGGGCGACCTCTATCTCTGCGGCCATACCCACGGCGGGAT
>JAEEGL015895537.1_pt1 | contig 21019 bp, 14 predicted proteins | sample 9134231 | NCBI WGS metagenome assembly JAEEGL01 (sample SAMN16246548, study PRJNA631951) | gut metagenome | biome: gut microbiome; feature: rumen; material: fiber-attached | host: Bos | place: Iran: Karaj | collected 2018-10 | reverse complement strand
GAGACCTGCAGGCCCGAGTGGATGGTGCTCACCGCCCTGGCTGTGCCGCCCGTCACCGTCAGGCCCTCCATCACCCTCGACTCCGGAGACAGGTCCGAGGACGACCTCACCCACAAGCTCGTGGACGTCCTGAGGATCAACCAGAGGCTCGGGGAGAACCGCGACGCCGGGGCGCCCCAGCTCATCGTCGAGGACCTGTGGGAGCTGCTCCAGTACCACGTCACCACATATTTCGACAACCAGACCTCCGGCATCCCGCCCGCCAGGCACAGATCCGGCCGCCCCCTCAAGACCCTGGCCCAGAGGCTCAAAGGTAAGGAAGGGCGCTTCAGATCCAACCTGTCCGGTAAGCGCGTGAATTTCTCCGCGCGTACCGTCATCTCCCCCGACCCCCTGCTGTCCATCAACGACGTCGGGGTCCCGATATTCGCCGCCAGGGAGCTCACCGTCCCCCTCCGCGTAAACGCGAACAACATCGAGAAGGTCAGGGCAATCATCAGGCGCGGACCCATGTCCGACAGGCTCACGTTCCCGTACCTGCCCGGCGCGAACTACGTCATCCGCGCGGACGGCAGGAGGATAAGGATCACCGAGAGAAACGCCGCCGAAGTCGCCGAGAACATCGGCGTGGATTACACCGTCGAGAGGCAGCTCATCGAGGGCGACGTCGTCCTGTTCAACAGGCAGCCTTCCCTCCACAGGATGTCCATGATGGCGCACCGCGTCAGGATAATGGAAGGGAAGACCTTCAGGTTCAACCTCTGCGACTGCCCTCCGTACAACGCGGACTTCGACGGGGACGAGATGAACCTCCACGTCCTCCAGTCGGACGAGGCCCGCGCGGAGGCCCGTATACTCATGCAGGTCCAGGAGAACATCCTGTCGCCCAGATACGGCGGGCCGATCATCGGCGCCATCCACGACCACATCACCGGAGCCTATTACCTGACCCACGGTGACACCCGCTTCGACAGGTTCCAGACCTCCAACATCCTGTTCAAGCTGCCTGTGAGGACTGCCTCCGAGAAAGCCGCCGCGGATCCCGACGACAGGGAGCACAGCATGGCGGCCGATTCCAAGGACTGGTCGATCGACATGCCCGAGCCTGCCGGCACCGATGCCGAAGGCGAGCCCTACTGGACCGGCAAGCAGCTGTTCTCGATCATCCTCCCCGAGGATTTCAACGCCACTTTCAAGGCCAACATCTGCCACAACTGCCGCGACGGCTGCAAGAAGGAAGGGTGCGAATACGACGCCTACGTCAAGATCCGCGACGGAAACCTCGAATGCGGGACCATCGACGTGAGAGGCATCGGGAACAGCAAAGGCAAGATCCTCGACCGCATCGCCCGCGATTACGGATCGTCCCGCGCGGCCAAATTCATCAATCAGGTCACCAGGCTGGTCCTCGGCGCCATCATGAACCACGGGTTCAGCACCGGGATCAGCGACGAAGACATCCCCTCCGAGGCCATCAGGGAGATCGAGGGAAGCATCGAGGAGGCCGTACACAAGGTGAACGATTCCATCCGGTCCTTCCACGAGGGGACTTTCGAAGCCGTCCCCGGCCGCTCGGTCAAGGAGACGCTGGAAGTCAAGATCCAGGAGCTTCTGTCCGGGGCCCGCGACTCCGCAGGAACCACCGCCGAGAAATACCTCGGTATGGACAACCCCGCGGTCATCATGGCCAAATCCGGGGCCCGCGGATCGATGCTCAACCTGTCCCAGATGGCGGGATGCGTCGGCCAGCAGTCCGTCCGCGGAGAGAGGCTGTCCAGAGGGTACCACGGAAGGACCCTCTCCCACTTCGACAAAGGGGACCTCGGCGCGTTCTCCAAAGGGTTCTGCGCCAACTCGTACAAATCCGGGCTGTCCCCCACGGAGTTCTTCTTCCACGCCATGGGAGGGAGGGAAGGTCTGGTCGATACCGCGGTCAGGACCTCCAGATCCGGATACATGCAGAGGAGGCTGGTCTCCGCTCTCGAGGACCTCAAGCTCATGTCCGACGGGACGGTCAGGAACACCTCCGGGACGATCATCCAGTTCAAGTACGGCGAGGACGGGGTCGACCCCGCCAGGACCGTCGGCGGGAAGGCGATCGATCTCGACGACCTCTTCTACGAGGTCCTGCCCGAGGACGAGGCCGAGAAGCTCATCCACCCCGAGATAAAGGACAGCGGAGACGACTACGCCACCCGCGAGAAGGACGAGATGGACTTCAGCGACGAGGACGGCGAAGAGGACATAGAAGAAGGCGACGACGACTTCGGAGACGAGGGAGGCGAGTGATATGGCAAAGAAAGACACGCTCAACGCGCTCATGAAAAGGGGAGCGACCCTGGAGGAGGCCAACACCCTCATCAGGGCATTCAGCACCATGGGAGCCATCGGGGAATCCACCGCGGAAGCCATCGCGGATCTGGGGATCCCGGAGGACCGCGCCGCGGCCATAATAAAAGCCATCCGCGACAAGCCGACGTCCTCCTCGCCCAGAGCGAAGAAGGCGCCCTCGCCCGAGCCCCAGCCGGCGAAGTTCTTCGAGACCTTCTCCAAGCTCGGAGCCTGCGACGCGGCCGAGATGAAGCTCTAGAAGTTCGCGGAGGGCCTGGAGCCCGAGCTTCCCGTGAAGATCATCATAGACATCGCGGCCCGCATCAAGAAAGCCTATCCGGACGACTGCGAGGAGTACGCCGAGAAGAGGGGGGACGCGCTGGTGAAAGCCGCCCACAGGATGTACATCTCCCACATGATGGACCAGAACGAGTCCGCCGGAGTCATGGCGGCCCATTCCTTGGGAGAGCCCGGAACCCAGATGAACATGCGTACCTTCCACTATGCGGGAGTCGCCAGCGTCACCGTCACCCAGGGTCTCCCCAGGCTGATCGAGATAGTCGACGCCAGGATCCATCCCGCCACGCCTTCGATGACCATACCCCTGGTCAGGGAGATCGACGGCGGCCCCATGGACAAGGGGATAGCGACCCACATCGCTTCCGAGATAGAGATCACCACCCTCCTGGACGTGGCGGACATAGAGACGGACATCGACCGCACTCAGCTCAGGATCAGGCCCAACATGAGCAAGATCACGAACAAGGGCATGACCGTCGAGGCCATCAGGGACAGGCTGAACAAGATCAAGGCGGTCCGCGGCAACGTCACCATCGACGCCGACGACAACATCATCGTCAGCTGCCCCGAGGGATCGTACAAGAAGCTCCAGCTGATGTACGACACCATCAAAGACGCCAAGATCAAAGGCATAGACGGCATAACCAGGGCGGTCCTCTCCGAGAAGAACGGGGCGTTCGAGATCATCACCGAAGGCAGCAACCTCAAGGACGTCCTGAGGGTCAGAGGGGTCGACGCCGACCACGTGATGACCAACAGCATCCTGGAGGTGGCCAGCGTATTGGGCATCGAGGCGGCCAGGAACGCTCTGATCCACGAGGCCGAGAGCACTCTGGGCGGAGCGGGTCTGAACGTCGACGCCAGGCACATAATGCTGGTGGCGGACCTGATGACCAACGACGGATCCGTGAGGTCCATCGGAAGGCACGGTATCTCCGGAAAGAAGTCCTCTGTCCTGTCCAGGGCCGCGTTCGAGGTCAGCACCGCGCACCTGCTCAGCGCGGCCACCGCCGGAGAGGTCGACCGCCTCGAAGGAGTGACCGAGAACATCATCGTCGGGCAGCCCGTCACTCTGGGTACCGGAGCGGTCAACCTGGAGTACAGGCCCAAGAAACGTCCCGCAAAGGACGAATGAAGCTCAGCGGGGGCGCCGCCCCCACGCACCGGCCCGAAAGGCCGGCAGGAATCCCGGCAAGCCGGGCGCCCTCCGGAAGGGGGACGGAACGATCTCCTTCACGCTGCAACGGTGGGAGAGTCGGATCGCCTTGAGGATCCGGCGAGAACGCCGAGGCAGACCGCAGGGGCCGGAAGCCCCGAAACCGTTTGCAACCCGAGATAAAAAGGGGGATACACAGATGAGAGACGAGAACGTCGACATAAGCATAGCACTGAAATCAGCGATCACAACCGGAAAGGTGGAGTTCGGGGTCGAGCAGACCAAGAAAGCCGTCAAAGCGGGGAGGGCCCAGATGGTCATCCTCGCCAGGAACTGCCCCTCCGAGGAGCTCAAAGGCGACATAGGGGTCAAAGTCCACGTCTACAGCGGAAACAATATGGAGCTCGGCGCTCTCTGCGGAAAGCCTTTTTCCGTGTCTGCCCTCGCGATCATCGACAAAGGCAGCTCCAACATCTTAACGCTGTGAGGAATATGTCCGCAGATATCGTACTTACCGAGGATACGCTCAGATACATCTCGCTCTTCGAGCAGATCACCAAGGCAAACGCCATCGACTGCATGGACACCGAGGACAAGCTGGTGTTCGTGGTCGAGAAAGGGCAGGGCAACATCGCTGTCGGAAAGAAAGGCGAGCATGTCATAAAGCTCAAGGAAAAGACAGGAAAGAACATCCAGGTCGTCGAATACTCCGACGATCCCGAGCAGTTCGTGATGAACGTCTTCCACATTTACAATCCTCAGAAGGTCGTTATCGAGCAGCGCGGGAACATCACTCACGCCACCGTAACCGTGGACCCCAAGCTCAAGGGCCGCGCCATCGGGAAGGCCGGGAAGAATCTTCGCATCGCCAGGGACATCGTGAACAGGCATCACGAGATCCAGAGCCTCAGCGTCGATTGAGTCCCCCTTCGGTCTCCCAGGCGCGGAAGGGAAAACGCAGAAACGATTTCGGAGGGGATCTCCCCTCCTCCACTCCTGTTTTCCGCATCGGTTCAGCGGCGTCCTCTCGACTTCGAGGGCATCCGCGGTCGGGTACTGCTCCGATATCACGCATCTGAACCCCAGATCGCCGGCGATCTCCTCCAGAACCCAGGGCGCCACCTCGATCTTGCCTTCCAGGACGCACATCATGTCCTCCTCCACGCCGAGGGACCTGAGGGCATCCGCGGCCGCATCCAGGTCTTCGGCGTACACGAAGCCGCGCACCAGCGTGCCGTCCTCGGTTATGGCCTGGTAGTCTTTGCAGATGCGTTCGGCGCGGCGTATGAGCCTCCTTCTGAGCTGGACCCCGTCTTTGAACGGCGAGGAGCAGAAGTGGATGCTGATCCCGGGGCACCTCTCCATGACTTCTCTGGCCGTCTCCTCGGACCCGAGAACCGCGGCCGATATCTCGTCCCTGACCTCGTAGCCGTTGGCCTCCATCATGCCCCAGTTGCTCTCGGAGAATTCCAGCTCGTTTATGTTGGCGAACTTGATCCCGATCTTTCCGGCGTAATCCATTAGGGCGCACAGCTCGTCGGCCGCGCCGGGTATGGCCGGCACTTCGATGCCGACGTCCATCCCGCATTGGGACGCGATATCGGCCAGCATGGTGTCCTCCATCCGGGTCCACACCGCTCTGGGGGGATGGAAGCGGATCTCGTCCAGCCCGGCCTCCTCCAGCTCCTTGGCTTTGGAGAGGTCGATGGTGGCCGTGTACAAGTGGATGTGATGCAGGGGGCCGAATTTCTCCTTCAGCATGCGGATCATGTGCACCGTGCGTTCCATGCAGGAAAGCGGATCCCCGCCGGTGATGCCGGTCCCGGTGGCGTCCATCGCCTCCGCCTCGGCGATTATCTCACGGTCCGAGAAGACCCTCGCCTCGTTGGCGTAGATGACGTCTTTCCCCTTCTTTTCAAGGGAAACGGGGCAGTATTCGCACCCCCAAGGGCATTTCCCGGTGACCAGAAGGACCATTTTGGAGCCGTTTATGCAGTGCTCGCAGCCTTCGGCGAGCTTCCCGGTGCATGCGGATCCGCATTCCATCTCCTCGATCATGCCCTGCCCATCGGACGCGATGGTTTAATAAGTGTCGGGAGGGGTCATGCATCCATGAAGAAAGAAAGCGGGCTGGTCCTCGCTCTGGACGAGACTGACGGCGGGAAAGCTCTGGCGGTGGCGGAGGAGGTGGCCGACATTGTCGACGCCATCAAGATCAACTGGCCGCTGGTCCTTTCCGAAGGGCCCCATATGATCGACCGCCTCTCGGAGATGTCAGAGGTCATATGCGATTTCAAGGTGGCCGACATACCCAACACAGTCAGGCTGATCGTCGAAAATGCCGTGTCCAGAGGGGCGTCGGCGGTGATAGTCCATGCGTTCACAGGCGACGATTCCCTGAGGGCGGCGGTGGATGCGGCCGGGGACGCAGAGATCTACGCGGTCACCGAGATGAGCCATCCGGGAGCCAAGCTGTTCACCGCGCTTCATGCGGAGGAGATGGCCAGGCTCGGGGCGGAATGCGGGGCCAAGGGTTTCATCGCTCCCGCGACGCGTCCGGACAGGATCGCCGCTATCCGCGCCGTCATAGGCCCCGACCGGAAGATCCTGTCTCCCGGAGTCGGCGCCCAAGGCGGGAAAGCCTCCGATGCGATACGCGCCGGCGCGGACTATGCCATAGTCGGCAGGGCCATATACGGGTCGGACAACCCCCGGGAAGCGGCGCGGCGTTTCGCCGACGACATCCGCGGAGCATGATTCGCGGGCCCCATCCGCTTCAAACCTTTTTTCCTCTCTTTATATTATAGTAAATAATTCATGCAACTTATTTATACAGGTCTCTCAATGAACCGCCATTCTAAAGACGGAGACTTATAGAATGCCCCAAATTGGAACCGAGTCGCCATCCGCCTCATCAAAGGAGGTAAGCCGCAATAGCAGCGGCGATGGATGGTTAAAAACCCATTGGAGCGCCATTTTCGTCTGCGCCATCGTCGTGATAGCTTTCTTGCTGAGGACGGTGTTCGCATACGGCATCTCCGCTGACAACAATTTCGCGTTGTCCGGAGGTTCGGGCGCCCAATATCATCTGCATGTGGTTGAAAGCATACTTAACGGCACTTATGCCATCGGAACCGATGCTGCCGTCAACTATCCTGTCGGCGGCCTCAGCATATGCCCGCCTCTGTACGATTTCATCGCGGCGGGAATAGCATCGTTCACTTCCGCATCGGCTGCTATGGGCGGACTCAATCCCGTGATCGGCGCTCTGACATGCATCCCCGTGTATCTTGTTACCAAAGAAATGTTCGGAAACAAGACCATCGGAGTGATTTCCGCGCTGATTTTCGCGTTCCTTCCTCTCCCCATAGCTTCGTCCGCGTTCTCCAACGGAACCGAGTTCGCTCTCGCGGCTTTCCTCGTGGCTTTCATGTCCTTGTTCATGTTCAGGGCCGCCAAAGCTATCGATTCCGACGGGCGCAAGTCCGCTCTGGTCAATGCCGCGGTCGCAGGAGTGTTCATGGGACTCGCCGCCCTTACCTGGACCGGATTCGGGGTCCTGTTCGCCGTAGCCGCCGGAGCGATGCTCCTTCAGATGGCGGTCTACCGCGTCCAGAACAAACCTATGGTCGGAGCCTACATGACCTACGCGCTGATGATGGCCATCGCCCTCGCGATGTCGGCCGTCTACTATCTGCCCGCGGGACTCTGGGATGCGGCCTTCTCCGGACCCTGCATCCTCGCGGTCTTCGCGCTGGCATTCGGCGCCGCTTTCCTCGCCCTCAGGAATGTGTCCTGGGCGGTCAGCATTCCCGCCCTCATCATCGTCTTCCTGGCGGCTCTCGTCGTCCTGTTCTTCGCGGCCAACGATCTGTTCAGCGATTTCGTCGGGAAGAACAGCATGTACACCGCTATGATGGGCAATGTCGTCGTGGACCGCGTGTCCATGTCCAATGTCGCATCCTACTACGGATGGCTCACCATGTGGCTTCCCTTCTGCCTCGCTGTGTATGAGACCTATGTGCTGATCAGGAAGGACCGCTCTTCCTCCAGGCTCTTCATCACCGTCTGGCTTTACGTCCTGTTCTTCGCCGTCTGGGATTCCTACGGAACCGCCGCGGCAATCGGATCGGTCTTCGGCGTAGCCTCCGGTGCGGCCCTCTACAAGTTCGTCAAGTATACGGATGTCAGGGGCTGGATCAAGGACGTCAGGACCGCAGGCATCACCAGAAGCGCAAAGAAGTTCTTCTCCCTGCCTTTCGCGGCGATTCTCATCGTCGCTTTGCTGGTATTCGTCCCCAACGTCGTCTACGGGCTTGACGCAGGGGTCCCCACCAACGATTCCGACAACGTGCTTTACAACGGAAACACCAAATTCACCATCAAAGAAGGCGACAGCTATCCTCTGGGCCAGATCTGGGACTCCCAGTCTGTCGATATGAAATCCGGAGCGCTCGCCGGCCGCATGGATTACACCTATGACGCGGTCGCATACGGCGACTTCGATACGGTAGGGGACAATACAGGGAAAGGCGCCTCCGCGATATCCCATATATTGCTGTCCGACGGCCCCTCGGGAGCCGTAGCGTCCATGATGATGCGCATCATGACCGCCAGCGGCATCGACAAATTCGCCGCGGATTTCGACGACCACAGCGTATACGATGCTATCCTCACCTACTCCAAGGACAAGAACGCTCTTTACAAGGAGCTCGAGGAAAACGCCGAGTACTACGGCAAGCTGAAATCCAATGTGTCCTGCGAGAACGCCCTCTATTTCGCGTCCGTGAAGGAGATCACCGAGAACATGAGCTTCGCGGAGATATGCAGCACCTATGACAAGGTCTGCGCCAGGTCCGGGGACAAGATATCCTACGTCCTCCTCGACCCCACGCTCGTCCCCGTGCAGTACGGCGGAAACGACCAGTTCTCAGGCATCGCTTACTTCGCCGACTACGCCCTTGATTCTTACGGGGCTCCTTCCGAGTTCTTCACTTACAACCCGTACTACGGATACGCCGTGTACACCGACGATATGTACGACACCTTCTTCTGGAAGGCGTACATCGGCCCCTCCGCTTCCGAAGCCGGGGAGTCCAGCTCCTACGGATATCTGTATGACCTGTCCATGAGCGACGGAACCATCGCCGCGAACCCCGTTGAGATGGCCGGATTCGACCTCAACAAATGGGTGGTCAGATACACCTCCGAAAAGTCTCCCAAAGACGACAGCGACTGGAAGTACATCGATTATTCCGAGGCGATCGCCAAGCAGAAGTCCGAGGGCGGAATCATCAATTACCTCGGATCCTACATGCTTTACGAGTACCGCGGATTCGGATCCGCAGTTTCCACCATAAACGGAAGCGTCGTCACCGACAGCGGAGCCGGCGCAGACGGAATCCGCGCGGAGCTTTACACGCACAACTCAACCGCCGGCAAGGACATCCTCACTTCCGTGGACACCGTCAGGAACGGGAAATACGTCCTCGCGGTTCCCACCGGAGCCAGCGGATACAAAGTGGTCCTGAAATCTGGCGACGTCGAGATAGCGACCTTCAGGGATTCGGTCCCCGCAGTCTACACTATCCCCACCGTGTCCGTTTCCGGGCAGGTCGATGCCGGAGACAGCGCCATCGCCGGAGTCCCCATGAAGCTCGAGTTCCAGAACAGCTCCGTGCCTGACGCGAAGTATGTCGTCGAGTCCGATGACGGAAGCTTCTCGGTCAGCAACGTGATGGAAGGGCAGTACGACGTCACGATCTACGACAAGGCCGCCTCCAAGCTTGCGACCTCGACTCTCACCGTGGCCGCCGACGGAGACAAGAGCGTTTCCGGTCTCGTGCTCACTCCGACCACCAAGACGATCACTCTCACCGTCAAGGACGCCAAGGGAGCCCTCATCAACGGAGGCACCGCCGTCGCAACCAACATCAGCAGCGGAGTCCAGTATTCCGCGCCCATCAAAGACGGGACCGCAGTGATCACCGCCCTTCCCGGAACGTATACCATCCAGCTCACGGACGGATACATCACCGTTTCGACCGCCACTTACAACATCTCCAGCAGCAACAGGACCGCCAACATCACCGCTTACGAAGCGGCCGAGACCACCCTGTCCAACGCCAGCACGCTCACGTTCTCCGCCGGAGACTACAGCACCGTCACTTACGACGGCGGATCCAAGGTCAGCCTTCCCAGGAGCCTTGCGACCGACAAGATGCAGTACACCGTCTACGGATTGGACGGGTCCAAGCTTCTGCTCGGCACCTACGACGGAACCCTTTCGGTCTCAGAGTCTGCTTCGGTGAAAGTCACGGGAACCCTCAAGGACGCGGACGGAGTGACTTCCGGAACCATCGTCTTCCAGAACTCTTCGAAGCAGTCCGTTTCGGCCACCGCGGAAGAGGACGGAAAGTTCACCGTCTACCTCCCCGCCGGAACTTACACGGTATTCGCCAACGACGGCTCCGACAAGGTCGCCGTTACTTCGGCAACCGTCAGCGCCGACAGCGACATCGGAGACGTCACCATGGACGAAGGAAGGAGGATCAGCGCCTACCTCAGGTATGCCAGCGGAACCAGCTCCGGAAACGTCGGACTTGCCTATGTGACCTCCTCCATCTCGTTCACCTACAAGGATGCCGAGTATGTGATGTACGGAATGACCAACTCCTCCGGTCTCTCGAACTTCTTCGTTCCCGACAACGTGGAGTGCAAAGTGTCCTTCAACGGCGGATCCATAGAGAACAAGTACTTCCACGGGCCTTCCGCGACCTCGACTGTGGCGGCCGGAGAGAGCAACACTTCGAGCTATGTCACGCTCTCCAAGTACAGCGCTACCTCTACGCCTGTCAACTATGTCAAGCCGGTATCCGTCACTTCCGCCTACGAGATGACTCTCGACCCCTACAGCACCGGAGACGAGATCAAATTCGCCGCCGGCGAAACCAAAGAGATCGCACCCGGACAGTACACCGCGAAGGTCCTCACCTCAGGCAAATACTTCAACGGAACCGTCTACGTCTACCCCGGAGAGTCCGAATTCACCGGGCTCGACGTCGTCGACGCGCATTCCGTCGCCATCACCAAGGCCGATTCGGACGTGCTCACCATCGTCCCCAACGAGGACGGAGGGGAATACTACCAGGACGGAAGCAACTACTTCTTCAAGGACGGATACGTCTACTACCTGTCTTCAGTTGCCTCCGCGGCATCCGATGCGAACGTGAAGTATGCCACCGTCGATCTCGACAAGGGAACCGCCCCTGCATCCATCGACATGACCGCCAACGTCGCGCCCATGACCGTCACAGGATACATCGGCGCCGTCGCGGACGGAAAAGTCGTCGTCAGCGATTACGACAGGACCGTCAGAATCCTATCGAACATCGACAAGGGCCAGTTCACGGTCAAGATGCCTTCGACCATGACCAGCGCCATATTCGACGTCGAAGCTTCCAAGACCGCCGAAGACATGGATTACGGCTATACCGCCAGCAGATACGTCACCGGAATCTCCAACGGATCCGTCGTCAACGTGGCCGTCACCGGAGACGGAACGGAAGTCGTCGACGAGGATGCCACTTTCATCGCGTCCATAACTTCCGCGAGCTTCCAGAACGGATACGGCACCGTTACCGTCTCGATCGACAACAAGTCATCGAAGACCATGACCTACATCATAACTTCCGGAAGCGCCTGGTCCCTTACCAAGGTCTCCAGCGTCACCGTCGCCGCAGGAAGCGCGTCCTCGATCACCGTCAACGGAGTCTACGACGACGACCGCGTCGCAGTGGGATCCGAAGGGATGACCGTCATAGTGTCCAACGCATCGGGATCCGAGAGCAAGACCCTCAGAATCACCGAGAACAGCGCTGCCTCCGTCGGAAACAAGGGCGTCCTGATCCTTACTCCCGGCAGCAGGGAAGGGGAGCACGAGGGTGCTCTGGACAAGGTCTCCGCATCCGAGTACATGTATGCGATCACCATCGTCAACCTCGACGATTACGCCAAGCAGGTCGTGTTCACCGTCCCCGAAGTCAGCGGATGGTCCGCGGTGATTTCCGACGAATATCAGAACCTCATCAGAGACAGTGGCGATTCCTTCACCCTTTACGGGCTCGAGACCGCCGTCTACTATGTGAAGTTCATGCCCAACATGCCCAGCGGCAGTTCCGTCTCTACTGTGCCTTCAAGCACGGTCGGCATCTCTGTCGACGGCGTTTCGCAGAGTCCTCTCAACCTGTCGCCGAAGGACATCAGCGTCAGTCTGGAATCCATGGACGCCAGCGGAGACAACATCTACAACAGCAGGTCCGGCGTCCCCGTCGGAATCTGGTTCCTGCTCGCGGTCGGAATACTCATGCTTATAGCTGTGTTCTGGCTCGGAAGCAAGAGGGGGGTGTTCTCACGCAGATGAACAAGACAATCGCAATCGCCGTCGCCATCATGGCGGCGGCACTCCTTGCCCTGATCCCCGTCTCGGGGGTCGACGGGGCATACCACAGCATCGACGGAGAGAAGACTGTCGTAGCGGTCGATGAGGATGCGGATTTCACCATAATCTACACCGATTCCGACCACGCCGAAATCGACATCACCTATACCGCCAAACTGGTCGACTCCAAAGGCAACTCCATCGCCAGCGCAGTCACGCCCTCTATAGGTGACGTGGACAGCGGGGTTCCCACGATACTGACCGTCACCGCGCCCAAGGATGCCGGCTCCTACACCCTCGAGGTCACGTACAACGGAACTGTCACCGAGGAAGGCGAGGAGAAGGAGATCGAGGCCGTCACCGACACTCTGGTCATCAAGGCGGTCAAGCCCATAACCCTCACCACCGAAGTGTCCCTCAAGGAGCCCAATGTGGATCTTTCCGGATACGGCGTCTTCTTCTGGGTGGACGGAGTGAAGATGGAGGACAGCTACACGACCTTCGACGTCAGCAAGGACGGCACCGGATCGGTCACCTACGACTGGGTCGCCGACGCTTCCAGCGGCAAGCACACCTATTGGGTGGAGTCTGCCAACGGCGGAGTGGTGAAGATCGACGGTCTCGACAAGAAGCACGACTTCTACGTCGGAGACAACGATTACACCTGGTACATCGTGCTGGCCGTGCTCTTCGTAATATTGATGATCATAGTTCTGGTCTGGGTCTACAGAAAGCCCGTCAAGAACTTCGGAAAGCCCAAATCCAGGCGCTGATGCCTTCGGAGGGGTTTCGGCCCCTCCAAACCATTTTCTTTTTCCGGAAGATTCCAGCATGCGGCCATCGGAGTTCTGATGCCGGCGCGCTTCGCGGGGAGTACTTCAGAGCGGCGTTCAGCATGTCCGAGCGGGTACGGTCCATGACGCCCCTGGCTATGTCCTGCTTCCTTCTGACCTGGGCCACGCCGTCCGGGATGTCGAACCCCATGATTATCTCGTGCAGGGCCTCCATCCTGGCGAATGCGGCTTTCGCTTCCGCATAATCCCCGTCCATCAGCCTGGAAACCACCAGGCGCCTCATCTCGCCCTCGCAGTCGCAGAGCCCCAATACCCAGGCCGACGGCGATATGCGCAGCTCCCTGTAGTCCTGCACCGGGGATCCCGATGCCAGAGCGCACATGATCTCCGCTTCGGCGTATTCGGCCATGCCGTCCTGCACCGGCCCGCACATGAGCACCGCCGGATCGGAGCAGGCCGCGACCATGGAGGAGAGCTCGCATCTCATTTTTCCGAGCTGCTCTCCGGGATCCGCATCCGTATGGATCGCGTGCATGACATTCTTGGACAGGCGGATGACCGATCTGGAATGTCTGATCGCTTCTTCCCTGGCGACCTCCGTCTCCGCCAGGGCTTCCGCCGCTTTCTCTGCCGTCTGCTTGAGGCCGTCCATAGGCAGTCATGCCGAAACGGGTATAACGGCGTTTGGAAGCTCGCAGGGAGCCGTAGAATCTTCCCAGCAGATCAGCCTCCCTCAGGCCTTCCTTTTTTCTCCCGGCGATCCCTCTCGGGTCGGAATCTTCGAAGTGGAGCATGTCATATTGAACATCAGCGAGGGTAAGGGATTCCGGGCGCCCCACTCCGAACGTGACGTTCTTTCCGCCGAGCGCCGCTTCCACGTCGGATATGCCGGCTCTGCCTTTTCCGACCGCCTCCACCGCCGAAGCGATTCTGCGTATCATGTTCCAAAGGTAGTATCTGGCTTCGAATTGCAACACTATAGTGTCATTCTCTTTGCAGCACTATAGTCTGTCTATAGTCAGGACAGTCGGCTTGCCGTCGAAGCGGCAGAATCTGAGGAAATCGTGGGTGCCCTCGAACAGGCCGCAGCATCTCCGGGCTTCGGATAAATCAATCCCATCCGCATCCAGAACGTAGCGGTATATGCGGCGGGACGCATGCCTGACGTTGAAGTCCCCGTCTATCTCGCAGTATTGCCTGTAGAAAATGCCGTCCGTGACGGAGTTCAGGGCTTTGGACAGGGTCCTGAGATCATCCATCGGCGACAGGAACGCTATGGCATTCCCCAGGGCGTTGACCCCGCGGTCGGTGCGGCTGGACAGCTCGAGCTCCGGATCTTCCGTCTTCAGCACTTTCCGCAGGTCGGACAGCACCTGGGATTCCACTGTGCGCATCCCAGGCTGGGTCTGGGACCCGGAGAACCCGGACCCCAGATAGGCTATCTTCATCAGGACGCGTTTCATGCGGACCTGAGCGCCTTCATATGGTCGACCCTTTTCTGGACGAGGGCGCGGGTCCCGATGTCGTGGCGGACCGCGATCGCGTCGCATCTCACGTATGCCAGCGCTTTCTCGCAGTTGGATTCCGCTTCCTCCAGGGTATCCGCGATGCCGATGACGCCCACGGATCTGGACGTCCCGGTCACCAGTCTGCCGTCCTTCATGTCGACGTTGGCGTAATAGACGGTCGCGCCGCATTTCCTGATGGCTTCCTCGTCCACGGTTATCTCATGGCCGGATTCGGATTTCACGCCGTATCCTCTGGGGACCACGTATTTGCAGACCGTGGCTTTCCTTTCGAATTCGACGTCTCCGCTCAGGGTCCCGGTGGCCATCATCCTGCAGATGTCCGCGAACCCGGTTCTGAGGATCGGGAGCACGTTCATGGCTTCGGGATCCCCGAATCTGGCGTTGATCTCGATGATCTTCGGCCCGCTGACGGTGAGCATGAACTGCCCGTACATCGTCCCGCGGTAGGGGCAGCCTTCTTCCGCCATCGCATCGACGATCTGCTGGAGGATCTTCAGGGCTTCGCGCCTTTCGGATTCCGTGATGAACGGGAGCAGATGGTCGGAATCGGTGTAGGAGCCCATGCCTCCGGTGTTGGGGCCGACGTCGCCTTCGTATGCTCTTTTATGGTCCTGGACCAGCGGGAGGGGCACTATAGTCTTCCCGTCTACGAACACCATCTGGGTGAACTCCTCGCCTATCGCCCTCTCTTCCAGTATGACTCCGGCGCCTCCGATATTGTTGTCGAATATCTCGCGGATGTAGGCCATGGTGTCTTCGAAGCTGTGGAGATGCTCCCCCTGGACTTTCACGCCTTTTCCGCCGGTTAGGCCCACAGGCTTCACTACGATCTCATGGTCAATGTTTTTCAGATACCTCTCGGCGCCGGCGGCGTCGTCGAAATGCGCGAAACCTAGGTTCCCCTCGATCCCGTATTTCCTGACGAGCTCCCTCATGAAGGTCTTGGACGTCTCGATCCTCGCGGCGGCCTTTGTGGGCGCGGCGCATCTTATCCCTTCCTTCTCCAGAGCGTCGACGATCCCGGCCTCCAGCGGGGCTTCCGGGCCGATGAACGCGTATTCGACCCCGTTCTCCTTGGCGAACGCGCAGATTTTTGCGAAGTCTTTCTCGTCGCACAGAATGTGCTTCTTCGAGGCGGCGATTATGCCGGGGTTGGCGTTCTTCATCGCCGCATACACCTCTGCGCCCGATCTGCGGAGAGCCTCCACAGCGGCATGCTCTCTCCCGCCTCCTCCCACAGCAAGGAATCTCATGATATCAGAACCCCAATGCGGCAAGGATCTCGTCTATGCCTTCGTCTTTCTTCACGCTGCACATGTACATCTTCTTCAGCCCGCCGGTGAGCCTGCTGTAGTCTTCGGCGATGGTTTCCGGATTTACGTCCACCGCGTATGCGATGTCTGTCTTGTTGAGGATCGCTATGTCGGAATGGAGGAAGATGTCATGGTGCTTGCGTACCATGTCGTCGCCCTCGGTGGTGGAGACCACAACGGCCCTGTAATCGGTTCCCAGCGGGAAGTCGGCGGGGCAGACCAGATTCCCCACGTTCTCTATGAACAATACGTCGAAACCGTCCAGATCCACGTCCGCCAGGGATTTCTTTATGAGGCGGGCGTCCAGATGGCATTCCTTCCCGGTGTTGCAGTTGACGGCTTCCATCCCGGATCTTTCGAATCTGCCGAAATCGTCGGTCCCGGTTACGTCTCCGGCTATGGCGCAGACGCGGATGCCTTTCGCTCTGAGCTTTTCGGCCATCTTTATGATCAGCGCAGTCTTTCCGGCGCCGATGGAGCCCATGAAATCCACCGATTTTATGCCGTGGCTCTTCAAGAGGCGCCAGTTTTCGTTGGCGATCTTATTGTTCTCCTTGAGGACGTCTATCTCCATCCCCGGCTGGACTATATGCATGAGGCTGTGAAGTGCATGCAGCCTAATAATGTATCTTGGCCGGAGGGCTTCTTTCCGTAGGAATAGTGATAAACGGCGACCCTCATGTCCGGGCGAACAGCATGAGCTACTCAGACGCACTTTCAAAGGCTTTGGAGGCTTTAGGGGCTTCCGAAGGCGCCAAACTGTCCGTCACAAGGGACGGCAGGACGTTCGTGGGAACGCTGATGCCCCACCACGAGTTCAGCGCGCCCGACATCCTCATCCTCAAGATGAAGAGCGGGTACAACGTCGGCGTGAGGATAACGGATTCGGCTTCGATAGAGGTCCTGGAGAAGCCGGCGGAGAGGGTCAGGAAAGAGGCGGAAGTCGAGTACAGGGAAGGCCTCCCCAAACTGGTCCTCATAGGGACCGGCGGTACCATCGCTTCTTACGTCGATTACAGGACCGGGGCCGTCCATCCCGCGCTCTCCACTTCGGACATGGTCAACGCAGTGCCGGAGATCAGGGACATAGCCAACATCGACGCCAGGGTCCTGTTCTCCATTTTCTCCGAGAACATGGGCGTGGAGCATTGGCAGGAGCTCGCCGAAGCCGTCGCCCAGGAGATCAACAACGGGGCGGACGGTGTCATAATCCCCCACGGGACCGACACCATGGGATACACCGCCGCGGCGCTTTCGTTCATGCTGCGCGGGATAACCAAGCCCGTGGTTCTGGTGGGGGCGCAGAGGTCTTCCGACCGCCCCTCATCCGACGCATCCAGCAATCTGGTCGCCTGCGCTAGGTTCTGCACCCAGGGGAACCGCGCCGGGGTGTTCGTGGTCATGCACGACACTCTGGGGGACGATTCGTTCGCCGTGCACGTCGGGACCAGGGTCAGGAAGATGCACACGTCCAGGCGCGACGCTTTCAGGAGCATCAACGCACTTCCCGCCGCGCACATAGACAAGGACGGGAAGATAGTCTTCAGCGGCGCCGGAGTTCCGGTCTCGGACGGGCAGGCGAAGGCGATCATCGGGATGGAAAGATCCTGCGTCCTGCTCCAGTATTTCCCCGGAATGGAGCCGTCTGTTTTCGAGGATATCTTCATGAGATCCAGGGGCGTGGTCATAGCCGGATCCGGCCTGGGCCATGTCAATGAAGGCATGATCCCGCTCATCAGGAAGGCGACGGACAGGGGAACGGTTGTCGTGCTGACGTCCCAGTGCCTGAACGGGAGGACCAACCTCAATGTGTACAACACCGGCAGGGACATGCTTGCCGCCGGGGCGGTGACTGTCCTTGATATGCTCCCCGAGACCGCCTACGTCAAACTGATGTGGGCCCTCGCCAACACTTCCTCGCCCGAGGAGGCAAGAATGCTTATGAAGACGCCCATCGCGGGCGAGATGTCCGACAGGAGGACCGCAGATGAGCGAAGACTATGAGATGATGTGCGGGATAGAGATCCACCAGCAGCTGGACACGAAGAAGCTGTTCTGCTCCTGCGATTCCAGGCTCTGCGAGGAAGGATTCGGCGATGTCTACAGAAGGCTGAGGCCCACGACCTCGGAGATGGGGGAGATCGACCGCGCCGCCTTGGCCCAGTTCCAGAGGCACATGGGATACAGATACCAGTGCTGCGAAGGCACCAGCTGTCTGGTCGAGCTCGACGAGGAGCCTCCCCACGACGTCAACGCCGACGCGCTGAACATCTCCCTCACTTTCTCGGAGATGCTGGGCGCGAACATAATCGACGAAGTCCATTTCATGAGGAAGATCGTCGTCGACGGCTCCAACACGTCCGGTTTCCAGAGGACCGCGCTGATATCCACCGACGGATCGGTCTCCGTCGGCGACAGGAAGATTTCCATATTGTCGGTCTGCCTGGAGGAGGATGCCTGCCGCAGGGTGGAGACGAAATCTGACGAGGTCGTCTGGAGGACGGACCGTCTGGGCATCCCCCTGATAGAAGTGGCCACCGGCCCGGATATGAGGACTCCCGAGGAGGTCATGGAGGTCGCCTACAGGCTGGGGACGCTCCTGAGGGCCACCAAGAGGGTGAAAAGAGGCCTGGGGACCATCAGGCAGGACCTGAATATCTCCATCCCCGGAGGGGCCCGCATAGAGCTGAAGGGAGTCGGGGATCTGAAGCTCATACCAGATTACGTCAGGAACGAGGTCAGCAGGCAGAGGATGCTTCTTAGAGTGAAGAGCATCCTCGGCGCCAGGGGGACCGAGCCCGCGGCGTTCGAGATCGTCGATGCCACCTCTGTTTTCGACGGCTGCGAATCCAAAGTCATCAAGGGCGCCCTCTCCGACAAGGGAAAAGTCCTGGCCGTGCGCCTTCCGGGCTTCGCCGGTGTCATGAACGGCGACGGAGGGACATTGAGGCTCGGCGCCGAGATGGCCCAGCGCGCCCGCACCAAGGGGGTCAAAGGCATATTCCATTCCGACGAGCTCCCCAATTACGGCATCGAGCAGGCATACGTCGACAGGCTGAGGGAATTCCTCGGGATGTCCGGGGAGTTCGACGCGTTCGCCATCTGCGCCGCCAAGGAGAAGAAGGCCAGGGACGCGCTGGAGATGGCCGTCGCCAGGGCCAACGAGGCTCTGGAAGGCGTGCCGGAAGAGACCAGGGATCCGCTCCCGGACGGGACCACCAAGTATTCCAGGCCTCTTCCCGGGGCGGCCAGGATGTATCCGGAGACCGACGTGCCGCCGACGCTCATAACCGAGAAGATGATGAAGGACGTCAGGGACGCCATGCCCGAGTTCCCGGAGCAGATCGAGGCGCGTCTGGTGCGCGACTACGGCATAAACGCCCAGCAGGCCAGGCAGATCGTCAGGCAGAGCCAGGATGAGGTCTTCGAGAGGATCGCTTCCGACAGGGCGATGGCATCCGTGGCGGCGACGACCCTGCTCAACACATTCAGCGAGATGGAGCGCGCCGGTTCCGACGTCTCCGCGATCGACGACGACGCTCTTGCCCATGCGTTCGACCTCCTGAAGGATGGGAAGTTCGCGAAGGAAGCCCTCCCGGCGATTCTGGGCGAGATGGCGAAAGGCGTCCCCGCCGAGCGCGCCATCGAGAGCCTGGGATTGGAGGCCGTGGACGAGGGCGAGGCCGCCTCGATAATCGAGGGCATCGTCAACGAGAGGGCGGATTTCGTCCGCTCCAAAGGCATGGCCGCCGTAGGCCCGCTCATGGGCCCCGTGATGGGCGCCCTCAAGGGGAAGCTTGACGGCAAGCAGGTAAACAGGCTCCTTACGGAAGCCATAAAGAAACTTCTGGGATGACCGCGCGGGGGAAACCCCGCCATCATGCCTGAGAGCCGTCCTAACGGCCCATATAATGCCAGAAGAATCCCATCACGTCTTCCGGCGAGTATCCGTCATGGGACATCCACCAGCGGACGGTCTCGGAAAAGTCCCATGCGCATCTCTCCACCGCGTAGTCCATGGGTATCCCTTCCGGAACTTCTTTGATCTCCTTTCTGAAGACGCCGGTCAGCTGGTCCCTGAAATAGCGCATGAAGACGTCGCCGCTTTCGCTGGCCAGGATGCCTTCCACATACCCTCTGCTTTCGCCCAGATGGTACAGGATATGGGTCAGCTCCCCCCTCAGATCCCTGCGGTCCGAGAAATCGTGGCTCTCCTCCTTCGGCGACTGCTCCGAGAACGCATGGTCGAATATGCTCTCGCACAGGGCGTTCAGAAGATCGTCCTTGGTCTGGAAATGGGAGTAGAACGTGCTTCTTCCGATGTCGGCGCGGCTGATGATGTCTTGAATGGTTGTGTTCGAATACCCTTTCTCGGTCAGAAGCTCTACGAAAGCGTTGAAGACGGCTTTTCTGGTTTTGGATTGGCGGCGGTCCATCGGATGCCGTATCAGTACGTCCGTTATTATGATTTCTAAAAAATTTCATACGCTGTGAATTGTCAGTATGATATCGAATCAGAAATAAGATACTGAACAATATGTTCAGTTATTTATATGACATATGACATCTTTCTATCATGGCAGAAGGATCTGCGCTTAAACGCTTCAACGATTTGCTCGCGGGCCTCCCGATGACGATAGTCGGCGGGCTGTTCCTCGCGGCATCATTCATACTTCCGCGCATAGGATACCCGGAGGGAGAGAATCTCGCGTGGGTCTGCGTTTTCATATGCGGGATCCCGCTTCTGTACCTCTCGGTATGGCGCATAATCTACAACAAAGGGATCAGCAAGATCTCTTCGGCTCTTCTGATAACCATCGCCATGTTCGCCGCCATTTTCATAGGCGATCTGTTCGCTGCGGGAGAGGTCGCGTTCATCATGGAGATCGGGGCCATCCTCGAGGACATGACCACGGAGAGGGCGAAGAAAGGCCTAAGGAACCTCATGGCGCTCGTTCCCGAGACCGGAAGGAAGATCGTGGACGGGAAAGAGATTTCCGTGCCGGTGGAGGATATCCGCGTCGGAGATATCATACGCGTGATCCCGGGGGAGACGGTCCCCGTCGACGGTAAGGTTCTGTCGGGGGAGACCACCATGGACCAGTCCGTGATGACCGGCGAGAGCCTTCCTGTGGACAAATCTCCCGGAGACACCG
>JAEEGL017178876.1_pt1 | contig 21020 bp, 18 predicted proteins | sample 9134231 | NCBI WGS metagenome assembly JAEEGL01 (sample SAMN16246548, study PRJNA631951) | gut metagenome | biome: gut microbiome; feature: rumen; material: fiber-attached | host: Bos | place: Iran: Karaj | collected 2018-10 | reverse complement strand
AATATTTCATATTCCTCTTCTGATATGAAATAATTCTTTTCAAGCTCAAAAAACTTTTCTAGATCCTCTAATCTTTTTTTTGAAGGAATAGATTTATCTAATTCCCATCTTCCTATTTCATCTTGTGCAACAAAAATAGATCTAGATAAGTCATATTGACTTACCCCTTTTTGTTCACGAACCTCTCTTATTTTTTCCCCTAATGTCATTTCTTTTTCTCCTTTTTTAAACGCTTCAAAACTAACTTCATTATAAATATTTTTTGTATATAATTCAATAATTTTTATTTATATAAACAAAAAAGCTTCAAAACGAAGCTTTTTATGTTATTTTGTATATAATTTATGAGCGTAATATTCAGGCTCTGTAGTTAAATCAATTTTTAATTTCTTAAAAATCTTTGAATCATCTTCAGATAACATTACAGTTGAATGTGCTTGAAGATGAGCTAATTTATCTAATTGGTTTAATGCTTCTTGAGCAAGTGGGTTAAGTGTTGCTGAAATAGTTAAAGCAATTAATGCTTCATCAGCATGAAGTCTTGGATTATGGTTTCCAAGCTTTTCAATTTTCATTTTAGAAATAGGCTCAATAACGGCTGGTGCGATTAAAACAATCTTATCATCAATCTTAGCTAAATGCTTTAATGCATTTAAAATTAAGGCAGCTGATGAAGATAAAAGTGGAGATGTTTTAGCTGTAATAATAGTTCCATCTTCAAATTCTAATGCCATTGATTCAGTATTAGTTTTCTTTTTCTTTTCTAATGCTTTAGCAACAACAGGTCTATCATTAACAGTAATATTTAAGCTTCTCATTAATAATGCAATTTTATCAATTGCTTCTTGAGTAGCCTTACCATTTCTATATTGAACTAATGTATTTAGATATCTTCTAATTATTTCATCCTTTGATGCTTTAGCTGATGCTTCACTATCTTCTATCGCAAAGCCTGCCATATTAACACCCATATCAGTAGGTGATTTATATGGGCATTGTCCATCATAAATAGCTTCAAACATTGCCTTTAATACAGGGAATGATTCAACATCTCTATTATAATTTACAGCCATTTTACCATATGCTTCTAAATGATATGGGTCAATCATATTAACATCGGCTAAATCAGCTGTTGCGGCTTCATAAGCTAAATTTACAGGATCCTTTAGTGGAATATTCCAAATAGGGAAAGTTTCATATTTAGCATATCCAGCCTTAATACCTCTTTTATTTTCATGATATAGTTGGCTTAAGCATGTAGCCATTTTTCCAGAACCAGGTCCTGGTGCTGTAACAACAACAATTTCTCTTTTTGTTTCAATATATTCATTTTTACCAAAGCCGTCTTCAGATATAATTGTTTCAACATCATGTGGATAACCTTTGATGTCATAGCTTAAATATGTTTTAACACCTAAATTTTTAAGCTTTCTTCTAAACGCGATAACAGATGGTAAATTATTATACATTGTGATACATACAGAACCAACATATAATCCTGATGATCTAAATGCATCAATTAATCTTAAAACCTCTGATTCATAAGAGATATTTAAATCTCCTCTAATTTTATTTTCTTGGATATGATTTGCATTTATAGCTATAACAATTTCAACCTTATCCTTTAATGATAATAACACCTTTAGCTTTGAATCTGGTAAAAATCCAGGTAAAACTCTTGATGCATGATAATCATCAAATAGCTTTCCACCAAATTCAATATAAAGCTTTCCTGAGAACTTAGATACTCTATCTAAGATATTTTCCTTTTGTAATTTTAAATACTTTTCATTATTAAATGCTTGTTTCATACCCATCACCTACCATATTATAATTTCAACATTTTTAACCGTATTAAAAATAGTATAACCAACAAATGCTATACTTGCGATTATAGCTAATACAAATAAACTATATAAAAATCTTAAAGCTCTAACCTCTGTTTTTACCTGAGATTTAGCTTCAGGATTTAATGCACGATATTCCTTTTTAACATATTTAGGATCTTGTGAATTACTATAAGATACAAATGTAATTTCTGGGGCAAATAGCCATCTACAATAATAATAAATATTAAAGAAAGGAATTGCCGCAATAATTATATATTTTATGCCTCTAAAGAACGCAGTAAAATAAATTCCTAAAAAATAAAAGAAAATAGGAATAAATAGAAAAATTGATATCATTCTAGTAATATAAGGAATTACTTGATCGAATAAACCAAAATTATATTCTTTGAACAAAGAAATCAATGAGCTAAAATTAAAGCTATTTTTAAAGCCATTAAAAACTTCTACTATTACCCTATGGTCAAACTCCCATAAATAAGGTAAATAATTTAAATTCATTCCAAATAGCTCTACTCTTTCAAGCTCAGCATTACCTAATACATTAACTTGATAATCTCTAAAAAAATCCAAGAAAAAAGCAGTTGATGTTACAAACGCTGTTGAAAAAATTACTAATTTGCAAACTCTATTAATAAAGAATACAGCCTTATATAATCTAATATGATTTAAACTAAAAACCGAATGAGCAATTAATCTTAAAGCAAATAGTGATATCAAATTGATAATCAAAATTACATACATTATATCGAATTTTTCAATTGTTTTAAAAACAAATTTTGTTAAAATTGTATATAATGCAAGCAGCAAAAAAACAACAACTGTTTTTAATCTTTTTTCAGGTTTCATCAGTCTAAAATAAGATTTATGAATTAAACCTGTTTTTACTACTGTTGAATTCTTTAACTTCTCCCGATAAGTCATAAGCAAAACACACTTTCATTTATTAATTTATAGCTTCTTTAATCATTTTTGGTAAATATTTACAATCCGCAATAGTTATTGCTGAAATTGTAACTCTAAGCACATTTCCCATAGGGATAATATGTATCTTCTTTTCTACTAATTTCTTGTATACCTCATCAGCATTTTGGCAAGGAATTGTAATAAAGAATCCACAATTAAAAGGTAAGGTTTCAAGTCCTACCTCTTTTGAAGCCTCAATAAATGTTTCCGCTCTCTTAACTAATATTTTTCTTGCCTCTTCTAATTCATTTTCAAAGGCTTTTCTCATTTCGTTATCTAAGATTACCTTAGATATTAAATTAGCTCCTAAATTTGTTGTATTACTCCATTTAGCACGTGATGAGAACTTATTAGCTTTTGCAAATTCATCTACATTTTCTTTGTTTGTTGAAATTGCAACCTGAGCACCGATTCTAATACCATATAAAGCTAAAGTCTTAGAACCAGAAAATGCTAATATAACTAAAACATTCTTATTTAATTTTTCATATAGTCTTAAATTATTTCTAGTTGATTTAAATCCTCTATAGTCATAATCAATATATGCCATATCATGTAGTAAAATAAATGGTGTACCATCTTTTGACGCCTCATTAATTAAATCAACAAGCTTAACCCATTCTTCATCTGTCATTGTATATCCAGTAGGATTTTGACATGGATCATTAATAACTAAAAGAACTCTTCCTTGTTTTTCTTTTAGTTCATATATATTCTTTTTAATATCATCTAAATCTAAATGTCCGTCTTTAAATAAATTATATGTTCTATATGAGGCATGATTTTCATAAGCAAATTGCTTATAATTTCCCCACATATAGCTTGGAAGCAATGCTTCATCGCCCTCATTTAAATAATTAGTAAATGTATTTGAAATAGCACCAGAACCACCTGGAGTTGCCATACATGAAACAAATGTATTTTTCATAAATTCATCATAATATTCTCTAAAAATCCATCTTTTTAATGCTTCATGGTAAGATGCGCTACCTGGAGTTGATGCATATGCATATTTTTCATCATCAGTTAAAGAATCTAAAGCCTTATTAACACTTTCATATGTTACTAATTTGCCTTCTTCATTATAATACATACCAATTGTGGCATTAATAACTGAAGGATCCTTTTTCTTTTCTTCTTTAGCTATAGCGCCTAAAGTAATAATATTACTTTTGTCTTCCTTAATGATACTTCTTTTTGCTAAAAGACTCATTTTTTCGCCTCCAAACCTTAACAACATTTATATTTTAATTTATAGATATTAAAAAAACAAGTTTTTCTTTTAGAAAAAAAGAAAAGGTGACACTAAGGTCACCTTCTCGTCATAAGGAGAAAATTTTATTGAGGGGATTAATCAATTGAGATTGTTTTCTTTGTTTCAACCTTAGGCATTTTAGCAACATCAATTGTTAAAACACCATCTTCTAGCTTAGCTTTAATTGATTCTTCTTTAGCATTCTCTAAATAGAAGCTACGAGAAACTTCACTAAAGCCTCTTTCTCTAACTATATATTTTTTCTTATTATCATGCTCATATTTAGTATTGATTGAAACTGTTAAATAACCATCATCAAAGCTAATATTGATATTTTTCTTATCAACGCCTGGAGCATCAACAGTTAATACATAGTTTTTATCTGTTTCTTCTAAATCAGCTTTAATGTTATTAGCAAATAAGCCGTTTTTGAAGAAATTATCAAATTCTTTATTTAAATCCTTAACATCACAATTATTTAAGTAGAACATAATTAATACCTCCTATTATTCAATAACAATTTGCTTATGAGCTTTTGGCTCTTTGTTGAATAAATTAATGATTAAGATACCATTTTCAAATTTAGCAGTAATCTTTTCTTCATCAATTTCATTACCCATATTGACTACTCTTCTTAGCTTTTGATTACTTCTTTCATGGATTAAATACTTTCTATCTTTAGCAACTTTTGGTGTAGCTTCAATAGTAAGCTCTCCATTTTCAAATGTTACCTTTAAATCCTCTTTCTTGATACCTGGCATTTCACATTCAACCTGATATCCGTTTTCAACTTCAACTACATCAATAGGGAATCCCTTGTAGCCTCCATCATAAAACATATTGTTTAATTCATTAAACATACTATATAAATCATTTCTCATAATAATTACCTTCTTTTCTTTCTTTTTTATTTTGGCACTCTGCATACCTCAGTGCCAACTTACACTTATATTATACATCTCTTTTTGGCAATGTCAACACCTGAGTGCCAAAATTTTAAAAATTTTTTTCAAAGTATAAAAAAAGAGGCTTCCGCCTCTATCTTTTAAAATTATAATTTAACTGCTTCTTCAGCTGATAATTTTCTCTTTTGATCTTCAGCAATTAATTCATTAATTACTAAATCTAACTTACCATCAATAATAGCATCTAATCTATTGATTGTAAAACCAATTCGGTGATCAGTTACTCTATTTTGTGGATAGTTATAAGTTCTAATCTTTTCAGATCTATCACCATGACCAATTAATGATTGACGAGTTGCGCCTTCCTTTTCTTCTCTTTCTCTAACAAGTCTATCATATAACCTTGTTTTTAAAAGTTGAAGGGCAGCAGCCTTATTTTCATGTTGAGATCTATAAGTTTGACAAGCAACGAAGTCACCAGTTGGTTCATAAGTAACACGAACTGCTGAATAAGTTGTATTAACACCTTGTCCACCAGGACCTGATGAACAGAAAGTATCAATTCTAATATCATTCATATCAAGTTCAAATTCGATATCTGTTGCCTCAGGCATTGCTAGAACTGTCGCAACTGAAGTATGGATTCTTCCTTGAGATTCAGTGGCAGGAACTCTTTGAACTCTATGAGCACCTGATTCATACTTTAAGAATGAATATACAGAATCACCAGAAACCATGAATTCGATTTGAGAGTATCCTCCCATTTCAGATGGCATTGCATCTAAAATTTCAACCTTCCAGCCTTTTGATTCAGCATATTTTTGATACATTCTAAATAAATCACCAGCGAAGATATTAGCTTCATCACCACCAACAGCACCTCTAATTTCAACAACAACGTTTTTGTCATCATTAGGATCTTTTGGTAACAATAAAACCTTAATTTCTTCTGCGATTTCATCTAATCTCTTATTAGTTTCTTCAAGCTCCATTGCGGCCATTTCTGCCATTTCAGCATCATCAGCCTTCTTCATTTCCTTTAAATCAGGAATTGCAGCTTCAAGCTTTAATTGTTCTCTATAAAGCATAACTGGTTTTTCTAATTGTTTTTGTTCTTTAGATAAGGCAGTTAATTTCTTTACATCTGAACAAACCTCTGGATCGATAAGAAGCTTATTAATTTCTTCATATCTTTGTTCCATGATCTTTAAACGATCTATCATAATTAATTTCCTTCCTTTTTCTCTGAGAAGCGTTGGAATGGACCATTGAATGAGAATGGAACACCATCTTCTGATGTTACATTACCAGATCTATTCTTAGCTATAATTAAATCAGCCTCACCCTTACGTTCTGAATTATGGAAATAATATTCTTCTCTATATAAGAACATAACGATATCGGCATCTTGCTCGATTGTACCTGAATCACGTAAATCGGCCATAATAGGCTTTTTAGAGTCACGTTCTTCAACCTTACGTGAAAGTTGTGATAAGGCTAAAACAGGAACCTCAAGCTCACGAGCCATATTCTTTAAACCTCTTGTTACAGCTGATACTCTTTCTAGAGTTGATGATTTTGAAAGTGCAGATTCACCTTCAATTAAACCTAGATAGTCGATAACGATAAAGTCTAGGTCACCTTCAGCCTTAAGTTTTCTACATTTTGCTCTAATAGATGATACAGTAGTATTTGCTGAATCATCAAAGAAAAGCTTGTATCTTTTTAATTTGGCTTTACTATTATTAAATCTTGCCCATTCAACCTTAGTCATACGACCATTTTTGATTTGGTCAAGACGAATGGATGCATCACATGCATACATTCTTTCACAAATTTGTTCAGCAGACATTTCTAGTGAGAATAAGGCAACAGCCGCATTACCATTCTTGTTATGCTGACAAATGTTTGTGGCTAAATTCATCGCAAATGCTGATTTACCCATGGCAGGTCTTGCCGCAAGAATAATTAATTGGCCAGGTTGGAAGCCTTGTGTATATTTATTAAGTGGAGCAAATCCAGTATCAAGGCCAATAACATCATCAGTCATTTGAGACATACGAGATGTCATATCAAAAACTGTATCAACAACATTTTCAATTTTCTTAAATGGTTGAACTCTTCTTGTTTTTGATAATTCAAATATTGCTTTTTCAGCTTTATCTATATAATCAAAAGCAGATAAATCTACATTAAATCCATCCTGAGATAGATTTTGTAATGTGTAGATAGCACTTCTTTTGATATAAGCATTATTAATCAAATCAACATAAGTGTCAACATTGGCAACAGTATAATATGCATCAGCAATCTTAGCAATGTATTCTTGTCCACCAGCAGTTTCTAGCTTATTATGATTTGCTAGATAAGTTAATAAAACAGTAACATCAACACCGCTACCTTCCTTAGATAGCTCTAGCATTGATTGATAAATTACTTTGTTTCTTTGATCATAAAAAGCCTCAGCGCTAAGTAAGTCAGCTACTTCAATTATTAAATTTTCATCAATTAATATCGCTCCTATTAGTGCGGTTTCAGCATCTAACTCACAAGGAACCTTTTGGTTTTCCATATACGCTAATCCTTCTTTTCAATTACATTAATTTCAAATGAGGCTATGATATCCTTATCAAGCTTAACAGAGGCAGTAAAGATACCTACTGAATTAATTTCAGCTGGAATTTCTACCTTCTTCTTATCTAGATGAATACCAGTTTGTGCTTCAAATTCATCACATACTAACTTTGATGTAATATGGCCAAAGCTCTTTCCATCAGCTCCAACCTTGATATAGATTGAAATGAACTTATCTTGAATTTCGCTCTTTAACTTAGTTAATACAGCTCTTCTTCTTTCTTCATCAATCTTTTCTTGTTCCTTTTGCTTAGCAAGATTTGCTAAATTTTCATCATTTGCAACTAAAGCAAGATTATTTGTGATTAAGTAATTACCATAACCGTTAGCAACTTCAATTACTTGATCCTTTTTACCCTTGCCCTTAACATCATCTAATAAAATAACCTTCATCTTCTCATCACCATCATTTCCATATTCACGCTTTAATATTTCAATTAATTGATCGTGAACAGCATTAACATTTGTATCATCAATTTGGGTTGCAGCACTATTATAGTGTCCACCACCACCCATGATTTCCATAATTACTTGTACGTTAACATTATCTAAGCTTCTTGCAGAAACACCGATTTGCTTATCGCTTATTCTACCAATTGTAAATGATGTATCAACACTATCAATTCCTAATAGCTTATCACTTACCTTAGCAAGTGTTGTTCTATCAGAAACTATTTCTGAATCATCAAGCTTAACAATTGCGAATCTTTGTTCAAAGATTTCAGCACGCATTAATGCTTGAGCAAGTGTTTGTTCAACATCAATTGATTCTCTTAATAGTTTTCTTACGAATACCATATCAGCGCCCATACCTCTTAAGGTAGATGCAGCTTCAAATGTTCTAGTACCAGATCTAAATGTAAAATTATTAGTATCAACAACTATACCCGCAAGCATAATAGATGCTTCAAGTGAAGTTAATGTGATAGAGTCATTATAGAACATAAACATTTCAGTAACAAGCTCTACAGCTGATGAAGCTGATGTTTCAACATAGTTTGATACTAAGTTATTAAATTCTACATCACCAGCTCTATGGTGGTCAATAATTGACACCTTAGAGGCTTTTTCATAAATTGAAGGGAACATTACTAATTTTGGAGATTGTGTATCACAAATAATTAATAATGTAGATGCCTTCATTAATTCTAAACCTTGCTTTTCAGTTACGAAATAATTCTTTACAATAGAATCCTTTTCGATACTTTCATAAATCTTTTTAACTGTAACATCAGCCTTTTCAGGTTCGAATACAATTTTAGCATCCTTATTTGATGACATAGCTAAATGTAGTGCAGCAAGTGTTGAACCAATCGCATCACTATCAGCTAAGCTATGACACATAATCAATACGTTAGATGAATCCTCAATCGCTTCTTTAATTGCTTGTGCTTGCATACGAGTTTCAACCAATGTATTCTTTTCTAGTGAGTTTGTATTACCACCGAAGTATTGAATCTTTTCACCTTGGATATTAACAACGACTTGGTCGCCTCCACGCTTTTCAGCTAGTTCAATAGCGTTTTGAGCTAATTGACCTAATTCATCAGATTCAACATCGTAAGATGCAATACCCATTGATAAGCTTGATTTTAATCTTGATTTAGAAGAAATTTCTCTTACCTTAGATAAAACAGAGAATTTATCCATAATCATTTTATCTAATGAATCTCTATCTAAAACAATAAGCATTCTATCATTTGATAATGTTTGTAGGTAACAACCAAATGATGCAGCCCAGTCAGAAACCTCACCTAGGATTTGACCTCTTAAGTTTGCTTTTTCTTGCATATCGTATTTCTTTAATGATTCTTCTAGGTTATCTAAACCAATAATTCCTAAAGCAGTAACTCTTTCATTATACTTTTTAATGATTTGTTCACGTCTTGTAACATCAAAGAAATACAAGATATCGAATTGAGCATTATGTACAACATCATAAGATGCTTCATTATATTTTAAAATAATATTTGTTTTTCCTGTAATAACACCATCTACTAACGCATGAGATATTACATCAAGTGGAGATTTGACTAATTCACTATCGAATATCGTTTTAGCATAGTCATTTGCCCACTTAATTTCATACGATTCATCGTAAACGATAATACCTACGGGAAGCTTGTTGAAGGCTTCATCACCGGCTTGGCTTACGTGATATGAAATATCTGTATATAGTTTTACTTGGTTTTTTAATTCTTCAATCTTCTTTTGACTGTTTCTACTAATAAATAGGAATAAAAAGAAAATAGAGATTAGGAAAAATGCAAGTGCGGTAATCGCAAAAACAGTTGCCGCTATTTCATTATGCGAATTGAAATAATAAAAATAGGCAACATATCCTAAAACAATTGTTAATATTAGTGATGCAACGCTTAAAATTATTCTACGCAAATTAATCACCTCATCTTTTGTATTATACCAAACTATTCCTTAATTGTAAATTAAGGAGATTGAATTAGCATTTTAAAAAGAATAAAGGAAGTATGATTAATCCATACTTCCATTTTCTTCTTTTTTCTCTTCATTTCCCCGTCTTAGCTTATCTTCTTTTATAAGCTTTATAACTATTTCTGCTATTTTAGGGTCAAACTGACTTCCACTGCAACGTTCAAATTCTGCAATTATCTTTTCTTTTGAATAAGGCTCCTTATAGGTTCTTTTTGTAGCCATCGCATCATAACAATCTGCACAGCAAATTATTCTTGCGATAAAAGGAATATTATCTCCAACTAATCCTTTAGGATATCCTCCTCCACCATATCTTTCATGGTGATACATTGCGCCTTCAACAATATGAGGTATAGTTGAAATACCTTCAAGGATTTTTCCACCAGATGATGTATGCTTCTTCATTTTATCAAATTCAGAATCAGTTAGCTTTCCTGGCTTATTTAAAATATCTAGAGGAACAGAAATTTTACCAATATCATGAAGTAGGGCAATATAATAAATATTATCAATTTCTTCCTTTGATAAATTTAAGGCTTTAGCTATTTCTCTTGAATAGATACCAACACGCTTAGAATGACCATTTGTATAAGTATCCTTAGCATCGATAGTTCTCGCAATAGCTTCAATTGATTCTAAGGTAATTGCCTTATATTCATTTTGTCTTTCAATTGATCTTTTGATTCTTCCCTTATAGAAAAGAACAACAGCTGATACTATTAAAGCAATTCCAACAAGAGCTAATGTAATCCTGAATGCTTTATATTCTGATAACTTTTTATCCTTAACAACATTAAAAGTTATGGTATTAGCACTAATTGTTCCATCAAAATCCTTTGTATATATTTCAAATGAATATTGTCCACCTTGAAGATTCTTATAGCTAATTTGGAAAGAATCCTTAGAAGACATTTTTTGCTCTTCCTTATCAAAGCCCTTTAGCTGATAATAAATATCATAATTTTGTTCTTTTCTAAAGCTTAATACTGAAAAATTAATTGTTAGGTTTTCCACATTAGAATTAAGGTGAATATCACCCATTTCAGTGACTAATTTACCATCAATATAAACTGTATCAATACCTATTTTTCTTCTAATTTTTGAACTAGTATCAGCTTCTTCATTTAAATCATAAATTAATACACCTGTTGCGGTAGCAAAATAGTATTTATTATTTTCTTTATCGTAATATCCACTTGAGTTTGCAACTAAGCTAGATTTTAATCCTTGAGTTGAATCAAGGGTTTCAACACTAGGGCTTTCTTTAAAGATATCATCAACAATATAAACTACAGCCTCTGAACAAATATAGTATTTATTATTTGCATAGAACAAATCTACAACAGAACCAACTATATCAAGATTAATTTCAGATACTTTACCTTCCTTGTAATAATATAAAATATTATTATCACTAAATAAAACTCCGCCATCAACATACATACACTTTAATGCTGAATATGAATTTTTATCATCCAATTTCTCACAATTTTCAAATTCAGTAATAGATATTTTACCAATACCAATTGTGTTTAAAACCAAATATAAATCATCATTATTAATTGTCATATAAAGTGGATAAACACCTGTTTCAATATATGAATAGCTTTGCCCATCATATTTTGAAACTCCACCATCAAGTCCAACAAAAAGATAATCTTCTGTTGCCCTTAAAGATCTAAAATCCTTAGCCGCATCAGATTTATCTAAATACTCATTAAGTGATAAATCATCATATTTTAAATAATCTATAACAGATTCTTCAGATTCTATTTTTTCAAAATCAAAATAATATAGACATCCATTTGCTCCATATGTTGCAAAATAAATCTTATTCTTAAATATTTCAATATCTCTTACAGCCTTACTACCAATAGTGTTTATCAATAATACTAAAGCTTTTTCTTCAAGACTTTCACCTTCTAAATTTGATGAAATCTTTTTGCCTTCATCACTTATAATATCTAAGCCTTTTCCTGTACCAATAAATGTATATCCATAGAACTTTTCAATGGCATATGTTATAGCATTATCAATATTATACTCAAAGAAATAATCAACTATTTTGCTTGAAGTGATTTTATAGACACCTAATGCACTAGATGTTAGCCATAAATTACCTTCATAATCAAAATAGGCCTTTTCCATGCTATTATATGCCTCTTGATAGCTTTTAACCATAGAAATTGATTCTATTGCGTATTTTTCGCCAAAATAAAAGCCTTCATCAGCACAGACATAAATATTATCACCCTTAATTAAAATATCATTAATTGTGCCCTCTAAGCCCTCTATTTCATAATATTTAGCTGATAGGGAATAATTTTCCTGTCTATCTGAAACTAAGATTTTTCCAATTCTGGTTCCAATATAAATTTTATTATTATCATAACAAATAGATTTAAAATTTCCTTCTAAAACAGGATTCTTTAATTTATTACAATAAACCTCATTTTTACCAACAATGTAATAATATAGGTCATCATTTACAATGGCAATTCTTGTAACATTTAAGGTATTCTCACGAGAAATTGCCTTATTAGCAATATCATATCTAAATAATCCACTAGTTGTTCCAATATAAGCATAATTACCATTAACCTTAATATCCTTAACAACTAAGCTAACATCTGTTGTTTCAATTTTAGTTAATACATTCTTTTCATCCTTAACAAATAATCCCTTTTCACTTCCAATTAGCAAAATATTTCCTTTAGAAGCTAAGGTTACAATAGATGTTAAATTATAACCTTGTAGTGAAGTAAATGTAGTAAATGATTTACCATCATACTTAGTTAAGCCAGCATATTGACCAATCCAAATATAGCCATCATCTGTTTGACAAATTGTATTAGCCTTTCCTGTTAATAGTCCACTAGAAACATCATATCTAGTTTCACTTTTATCACTTAAAAAAGATCCAGCATAAACATTTGCAGGAAGAACACTTGAAAAAATAAATATTAACATTAATGCAAATAAAGCATATATTTTTTTCATAGCTTCACCACCTATAAAATCCTTCTTATTATACGATTATAACATATATTATCTCATTTTTTGATTTTATACAATTAAATTCTTTCATAAAGACGAAAAAAGATGGAAAAAATGCTATTTCCCATCTTTTTTATATATTAAATTCTAAAATTAGTGTTTGCTTCAAGGTTATTCTCAATTTCCTTTTTACGTGCTTTTGAAACACCTGTTACAGCAACAATTACTACTACTATTAAAAGAACAAAGGAAGCTCCAATTAATAACATACCAACACCACCTGCAACCTGACCAATTAATAAAAAGAACCCAGGTGAATCAAGTGATGCTTCTTCTGGATGATCACTTAAAATATAAACAGGTATTTCATCACCGACATTCATTACTTTTTGATATACATCACTTTTATATGAATATGTGCTATCATCATAATTATATATTACGGTATAATAATAGCCTTTATCAAATGATTGATTATCCACATTATATGCTATAGTTTCATCTTTTTTTATAATCTTTCCTGTAACTTCAACAATATCTAATTTAGATACTTTTCTATTAGTTCTAGATTGAGAAACAGTAAATAATCCCATTACAAATAAGCCAATCATACTTGTAACTAAAACATATAATAGAATAATTCTTCCTCTACCAAATGATTTTACTACTTTTTTACCTTTATTTAAAACATCAACAACATCACCTTTAATAGTGTTATTAACAGATTCAGTTTTATAATTCCAGTTGTTATCTTCTACCTTTTCGCCACAATAAGGACAAAATTGTGCATTCAAATCAACTAATTTTTTACCACAATTTAAACAATACTTCATTTCTTTTTTTCCTCAACACTTTGTGAAAAGTATATCATAAACAAATTAAAAATTAAATAATAAAATAGAAAAAGACCTCATCATTTCTGATAAGGTTGTTTTCTAAAATAATTATTAATTTAATAGCGAATCTTATTCTTCTTCGCTAAAAGGATTTGTATGTTTTCCTTTTGGTAATGCATGTGAAATGAAATTATTGATAAATTCTTGAGAATCAGTAAATTCTGTTAATTCAGTATTAAATTTAACTGCTTCATAACCAATTCTTACAGCTTGTCCTTCTACTTTGAAACATTCAATATTAATTGTTTGTGTTTCTTCTGAATCCTTATCATCAATTCCATCTAAAAGAGATTTAAAGTAATCTTTTAAATCATAACCATATGATTCTAATTCATATGTTTCAGCATCAAAACCAATAGAACCTTCTATTAATACATTGTCAAAACTATCTATTTCAAATTCATTTTTTAATTCATCTGCATAGTTAATTGTAAAAGTTAAGAAGACTTTATCGTCACCTTTAACTAGCTTCATTTTATTATCTTCAACAAATTTATTAAAATCTGCATTATTCATTGTTTTTGAACTTAAAATCTTTTCGATTGCATATTGTTCTATTTCTTCAACTGTATAATATCCATCCATAATAATCATTTCAGACATATAATTATCAATGGCAGTTGAATCATCAGTCTTCAATAAATTTTGTGCTATTTTACCACCAAATTTATCTTCTTCAGTTTCATTTGTTAATAAATCAGTTTTAACTGTATGAGTATAGAATTTTGCTTCTTGATTATAAAGTAATAAATCAAAGCCATAAACTAAATAATCTTTGAAACTTTCTTCTTTAGTTTGATTTTCAGTCTTGTCTAATTCAGTATAATTATATTCAATTGTTTCCAATTGCAAACTATTTAAATAGCCAGTTCCAGAAGAAATTAAATCAGTTATTCCTTCTATTCCTTGATCACCGGATTGATAAGCAATTATAAAGGAACCATTTCCTTCATACTTATATGTATAATCAACCTTTTCAAGTTCATTATCAATATGAGATTCCATATTATATTTTTCATCAATATTAATCTTGAAGCCTTCCTTTTTAAAAGAAGAATTTTCTATTTTATTGATGACATTTTTTATATCAGTATATTTATTCTCAACTTCTTTGTTGCCACATGCAGCTACTGTTAAAAATAATGATGATACTAATAATAAACTTATTCTTTTTTTCATTTAAATATCCTCCTTTATTTTATAGTAACTTCACGTGAATAACGTTTTGAATTGAAGCAAGTCCAATCATGGAATGAATCTAACTGACGCTTAGTTTCGCCATTAGGTCCTAATCCAAAATATTGATAATATGCCCAATAATCAAATGTATGATATGGTTTTTTGGAATAATCCTTCATTTTAATCTTATATTTAGCATTAGCAGGGAAGAATATTTCCATTCTTTCTTCTGTTGCATAAGAATAATAGCCTGCAGCATATCCACCTTGACAATCTCTAATATCACTTCTACCCATTACATAGCCTTCAATGCTAATTCTTCTTGCATCATCTCTATATAAATCTAAATCATTAAATCCTAAGAAGCTCATTCTACCATAATCAACATTATCTAAGAATGGCACTAATCTAATCTTAGTTTTATTGCTTGGATCATTATTATATGCATCAATATAATAGCTATCTTGTGCTTGAATATGAGCTAGTGTTACTTCTGTATCATGATTATGCAATATTTGTTCTACATATTTACCAATAGAAATCAATTCATTCGGTCTATTCCAATATGCTGAGAAGATTGGTCCAAATAAAGGAATTGCAGCTTCTACAGCTTTAGAAATCGTTTGACTATCAATTGATGAATTAAACATTAACATAGCATATTTAATGTATTCAGTAGAACCAGTACCTAAATAAATAATACCACCCACTATGAATCCACCTAAAGCAGCAGGAATTCTAGATTTAATATCTCCACCAGTTTCAGCATTGAAATCATAATTATATTCCATTATAACTAATAATAAATCTTTTAAGCCTGGTTGAATTCTTTTAGCATAATCTTCTCTTGAACCAATTTGTTTTGTTGTTTCTTCTAATAATAGCATTTCTGCAATATTAGCATCATAATTAGATTTAGTGTAATCACGTTGTAATACTGTGAAATCTCCACCACAAATCTTAGAAGCTAAACCTTTTGCTAAAAAGTCAATTGGAAGTCCATACATTTCAAATTCATCAGGCTTCTTTTCAGAAGATGTTAGCTTTGATAATAGTTTATTATAAACTGCTCTATTTTCTGTAAAGTTTGCTGGATCATAAAATCTAGTTGTAATATATTTATCAGTACCAAATCTTGTAAATCCATATTGGCTCATAGCTACCTTTGGTACTATGTCATTAGGATTAATAATATTCCAAATATTGTTATAGATCTTAGATTTAGGTGTTTCTACAGTCTTAGAATTATAATTAGCTCCTTGAGGTGCTTCAAATGTATAAGCAAATAAATCATCATGTGCAAGTGTTATATTAGTATCCTTAAATGTCTTTGGATTTTTCTTAATTTGATTATCTAATAAACCTGCAGTTAAATTAGCTGTTGCCCCACCTCTAGAAAAACCTACAAGCCATAATTTAATCTTAGATGTTGTAACATGACCTTTAACATATGAATCAAGGAAGCTTAATGCCTTATTAGCTGCATTATACCAACCTTCATGCATATAATCTGATTTAGAACCATCACCAAGCCAAATGTTATTTGACCATTCAAGCTCATAGTGTCCACTTCTTATACCTAAAGCAACAACTGTATATTCATCATTAATCTTTTTCTGAGCTGCACCAACACCAATAGTATCAAATCCAGTCTTCTTCTTATAATCATCATTACAGTCAAAATCTGTAAAATGAATTTTTGTTAAGAATTCATTTAATCTATTAGGTTGTTTTTTAAACCAGTCTTGATCATGAGGATTTTTTGGATCTCCACCAGGTGATGTTGAATTAGCAAACACCATAGATAAAGATGCTAGATGTGGATCATATTCTGTAGATGAATGGGTGAAATATCTATCTGTATAATATAAATCATCCTTTACAATATGTTCAACTGGATCATCTAAGCCTCCTGCCGCTTTAACAGAAATACTTATAGATACAATTGTTATTAGAATAAAAATAAAACTTAAACTCAAAATAAATTGTTTAATACATACTTTTTTCATAAACTGTCCTCCCTTAATTGATTCTCCCTATCAATCAAGTCGTATTCTATCACACCAAATGTGACAAATATGTGACACATTATAACTAATAGTTTTTACTATAGTTTCAATTTAAAATGATATTTTATCTCCTACAATTATCTTATGGTGTATATTTTTCAAAGACAAGCTATGAAAAAAGACCTCATCATTTCTGATAAGGTCATTTTGTAATTATTCTTCTATTTGTTCATTTAATTTATCATTTAGCTTTTTAGAAACAGCTCTTGAAATAAAATATGCAGTTAACCAAACAGCTAAAAATGTTAAAACATATACTGTTGTAAATATAATAATTATTTCAACTTTAAATGGAATCCAATTATTAATTAAATATCCCCCCATATAAACAATATAGATTGAAGTCATATGGAAAAATAAGCATTTAACCTTTGACCATTTTTCAACAGCTTCAAATACTGAGCTTCCAGCTTGAACAAAGGCTATAATATATGTTGTTATAATTGCTAAAAACACTATTGGTGCATCAAGTTTTAAATCTACACCTGAAGCTTCTATACATAAATATACAATACCCATAATAATTGGACCAAACCCAGAAAAAATTAAGCCTCTTTTTAAGAATTCTTTTACATAATAATTCATATTATAAGCCCATCCTTTCCTTAACATTTTTAAGTTCTCTTCTAGATATATAATCTATATATCCATTTTTAAAAACTACCTTTAATGTTCCACCAATTGTAGATTCAAATTTTTTTATCTTTCTTTTATTTGCTAAGCATGATTGATTTAATTTAATAAATGTGATTAAATTCATTTCTTCTATTTGATATAATCTTTGTCTTATTTGATATCTTTTATCACCAATTAAGGCAAATACTTTATTATTTTCAGATATAAAGCATGATACATCATTAATATCTATTTTAATTTTTTCTTCATTATAGGTACCTGTTAAATCAATATCAGATGACATTACTAAAGTTTCAATTTCATCAATTAGCTTTGTTCTTTCTTTAGCATATATAAGTACCTTTTCTTCTTCAGTTTCATTAATATGTGTATAGCATTTCATAGGAAAACCCTCCTATGAATAATTATACATTATTAACAATCATTTTTTAATCTTTTGTTAAAGAATACAATTGTTAATACTCCAAATAAAATTAAATATCCAAAAAGTATTAATAAAAACATTAAGCCTCTATCACTAAATGTATAAATAGTATTTGCTGGAATAACATGAGTTGCTTTAGTTACTACTCTTCCTAAATATACTGCTGGATAAAATGGTAAGCAAGATGCCACCTTTTCAAAATCACCCATGGCTTCTAGTGGCATCCAAGCACCACCAATAATACCAGATAGTGAAATAAAAATTGATGTTACAGCTGGAGCTGATTTTTCATTAAGAAGAGTTGCTAAAATCATTCCAATAAAAATATTAATTATCATTATTGGAAGCATTTCGATAATTAGTAGCAAGCTTCTTCCAAATGAAATAAAGCCAGTGCCAGATGTAGCTCCAAAGATATATCCTAATATTATGCAAATTATTGATTGAACAATTCCAATAATTAAAAATGGAACAAAATATCCAATTATATAATTATGACTTTTCATAGGAGATGTATATAATCTTTTTAAAAAAGCACTAGTTTTATCCTTTGATATTAAAAGTGATGTTATTAACATTAACATTGAATATGAAAACATCATAATACCTGGAATTAAGCTTTTAACCTCAAAGATTAATACATTATCACCTGCATATTTTAATATAATTTGAAACATTAAAACCATAAAAACAGGAAAGCCTGCACAAAAGATATAGATTAAAGGATCTCTAGTCATTTCCTTTAAATTTCTTTTCATAAATGTTAAAGTCTTATTCATTAATCTATACCTCCTACAATCTTAACAAATGCTTCTTCAAATGAAGATTCATTTGTTTTTTCTTTTATTTCATTAATTGTTCCTTCAATTAATAAATCACCCTTACTCATTATGGCTACTCTATCACATAATGCTTCTATTTCTTCTAAATAATGTGATGTTAAAATAATAGTTATTTTACCTTTAAACTTATTTATTATTTTCCATAGCTCACGTCTTGCTAAAACATCTAAACCAAGTGTTGGTTCATCAAGAAGTAATATTTTAGGCTTTGATATTAATCCTAAAGCAATAGATAATCTTCTTTGATAACCACCAGATAATGTTTTAGCCCTTTGATTAAGAACCTCACTTAAACCTAAATCATTAACTATTTGATCTAAATACATAATATCCTTTTGATTATATAAATCTTGAAAGAATTCCAAATTCTCTTTAACAGTTAAGTTTTTAGCAACTGCAGTTTCTTGGGGAGAAATATCAATTAACTTTTTTATTTCATCCATTTGAATATTACTAAAGCCAGAAACAATAAATTCTCCACTAGTCATATTAGTTAATCCTGATAATATTTTAAGTAAAGTTGTTTTACCTGCACCATTAACTCCAAGAAGACCATATAATTCACCTTCATTAATAGTGAATGATACATTATTTAAAGCTCTTAACTTCTTATAATACTTACTAACATTATTCACTTTAATTATTTCCATTTAACTCACCTCAACATCATTATAATGATTTTGAAAATTAAAAAAATAAATTTGATGTATTCGGTATTTTTTTAAATGTATTCGGTAAAAACAAAAAGACCTCATCATTTCTGATAAGGTCATATATTTATCTAAAATATCCTTCTTTAATTAATAATTCTAATACTTTAGCTTCACGCTCTATCATATCTAAATCCTTAGGACCATGTTCTTTATTTCTATTTATATTAATAGCAATTTTAGGATCAACAAGCTCTAAAGTGAATTTTTCAAAATTCTCATAATCATCTAATTGTTGTTCTAATATATTGTTTTCTACATCACAGATGTAATAAAAATTATCTTGAATAAATATAGAATAACCAGAATCTTTAGCTTTTTTAACTCTATGGACATATCCGTATTCTTTTATAGAATCTTTAATTACTACTAAGCCTGCTTCTTCTTTAGTTTCTCTTATTAATGCATCTATATTAGATTCATTCTTTTCTATTCCACCACCAGGAAATTTATAATAATCATAAACTAAACTATGAACCATATAAATCTTATTATCTTTTATGATAATCGCTCTAGCTGATGGTCTAATAAATGCTTTACCAGATTTATTATAATCATCTAAATCTATTTCAAATAATAATCTCATATATTTATCAAAATCTATTTAAAATTGTCGTATTTCGTCAAAATTACAATATTTTTCTCAAATATTATTCAAAGGAAAGCTTAAGTTTTAAACCTAAGCCTTTAGCAATTTTTTTTAGCATTTTTACAGATGGATTTAAAGTACCTCTTTCTATTTTAGATAAATCAGATTGATCTATCCCTGCTTTTTTAGCTAATTCTTCTTGAGACATTTCTTTTTGAAGCCTTTTTTCTTTGATTTGATATCCTATTACGATGTTTAAGATGTCAGTGTCATCATATTCATTTGTAACATCTTTTCCCTCATCATATACTGTTTCGCTAGATACATCTAAATCATCATTCCAAACTACTCCACCCCAACCTAATAAATGTCCTTTTAAGAATAGATTTCTATCCTTTAATTCATTTAATTGTGGAAATTTATCTGATAATGATAAGATATCATATCTTTTTACAGTTCCATCATAAAAGAATAAATCAAATATTGTGTTTTCTTTTAAAATTAATTTAATTGCTTTTACCATAATTACTGTAGTGGTGGAAGTTTTTTATATACTTCTTTATCCCACATCTCCTTTAACTCTTTTTTGTACTTTAAAATAAATTCCTTTACTAATACTT
>JAEEGL013646925.1_pt1 | contig 21020 bp, 16 predicted proteins | sample 9134231 | NCBI WGS metagenome assembly JAEEGL01 (sample SAMN16246548, study PRJNA631951) | gut metagenome | biome: gut microbiome; feature: rumen; material: fiber-attached | host: Bos | place: Iran: Karaj | collected 2018-10 | reverse complement strand
GGTGCCGACGACACCTCCGCGGAAGCTCCCCTTCTTGTTGAGATAGTCCGCGAGGATGCCGATTATCTTGTCGCCGTCTATGAGCTTTCCGTTTTCATCGCAGGCAAGGCATCTGTCGGCGTCGCCGTCAAAAGCGATGCCGAGATCGTACCCGCCCGCGGGCACCATGGCGCAAAGCGCCTCCATGTGGGGGGAGCCGCATTTTTCATTTATGTTTATGCCATCCGGCAGGTCGCATACGATCTCGCACTGGCATCCGAGATCGGGAAAGATCCTGCGCGCGGTCTCGGAGGACGCTCCGTTCGAGCAGTCGATGAGCACCTTCATGCCTGTAAGATGTATCGGTGCCTCGGCCTTTATATGGGCGGCATAAATGTCCCGCGCGTCGGGCAGGACGGTTATCCTTCCTATATCGGCGCCGTTTGCGGGAGTCGCTGGAGACTCTATGAAGCGCTCTATGAGCTCTTCGGAGCCTTCGTCATATTTGCTGCCGTTGGCCGTGCAGAACTTGATGCCGTTGTCATAATACGGATTGTGCGAGGCGGATATTATTGCGCCCGCAGCGCAGCCGCAGCGTTCCGTAAGATAACAGGCGGCAGGAGTGGGCACAACTCCCGCAAGCAGAACGTCGCACCCCGAGGAACAAATGCCCGCGGCGAGGGCGCTTTCGAGCATCTGGCCCGAAACTCTTGTGTCTCTCGCAATTAGGATGACCGGGCGCGCGCCGCCCGTGGTCCTGAGCAGGGCTCCGGCTCCTGCGCCTATTTTATATGCAAGATCGCCCGTAAGCTCTCTTCCGGCTACTCCCCTGACTCCGTCTGTTCCAAAATACTTTCTCATATCACAGCTCCAATTGTCCCGAAAACGGGATATTCAAATGATCGAACGCAAGCTTGGTGGCGCACCTGCCGCGCGGAGTGCGGTTTATGAATCCTATCTGCATAAGATACGGCTCGCAGACGTCCTCAAGGGTGACGCTTTCCTCGCCCACCGTCGCGCTCAGCGTCTCAAGGCCGACCGGGCCGCCGCCGAACTTCAGGATGATGCTTTCGAGCATGCGGCGATCGGTGGAATCAAGGCCGAGCTCGTCTATCTCGAGCGCTCTAAGCGCATCGTTCGCTATCTTTTTGGTAATGACGCCGTCGCCTTTCACCTGGGCGAAGTCGCGTACGCGCTTGAGCAGTCTGTTGGCTATTCGCGGCGTGCCGCGGGAACGGCGCGCTATCTCGAACGCCCCTTCCTCGTCGTAGGCTATGCCGAGTATGCCCGCCGAGCGGCGCACGATGCTGTAAAGCTCCTCGGGAGAGTACATCTCGAGCCTGAGGTGGACGCCGAACCTGTCTCTGAGCGGCGCCGAGAGCTGGCCGGCCCTCGTGGTGGCACCGATAAGGGTGAAATGACGCAGATCTATGCGTATGCTGCGGGCGGAGGGCCCTTTACCTATTATGATGTCGAGGGCGTAGTCCTCCATAGCGGGATACAGCACCTCTTCCACCGCCCGGTTGAGTCTGTGTATCTCATCGATGAACAAAACGTCGTTTTCGTCGAGATTGGTGAGCAGCGCTGCAAGATCGCCGGCCTTCTCTATCGCGGGACCGGAGGTCACCCTTATGTTTACTCCCAGCTCGTTTGCGATTATCCCGGCGAGAGTGGTTTTTCCAAGGCCCGGAGGTCCGTACAGCAGGACGTGATCCAGCGGCTCTCCCCTTTTGCGGGCGGCCTCGATGAAGACGCCGAGATTTTCCTTGGCCTTCTGCTGACCGACGTATTCGCTGAGCGTGTGAGGGCGAAGATTGTTTTCGGTCTCGTCGCCGAACACCTGAGACGAGCTTACAAGACGTTCGGACAGTTCGTCATCAAATTCAACCGACATAAAACACCTCTCAGTAAAGTTTCTTGAGCGCGATCCTTACGATCTCGTCCACTGCCATTGCCGTAGTATCCACGCCCGCCAGCGCCGCCTCGGCTTTGGAGCGGGTATAACCCAAAACCACGAGGGCGTCCAGAGCGTCCTTCCTGACTCCGCTGTCCTTGACGGACAACGGCGCGCCCGACGGTATATCGTCGCCCGCCGCGGCGGTTATCTTGTCCTTTAGTTCCATGGCTATGCGCTGGGCGAGCTTTTTGCCTACGCCCTGGGCCGCAGTGAGCGCCTGCACGTCCTCGGTGGCTATTGCCAGCGCGATGCGCTGAGGCGTCAGCGCGCTCAAAAGGGAAAGCGCCATTTTGGGGCCCACGCCCGAGACCGAGATCAGCTGCTTGAAGCAGGCAAGCTCTTCTCTGTCGTAAAATCCGAAAAGCTCGACCGCATCTTCTCTGACGTTGAGATGGGTGTAAAACACCGCCTTTTCGCCCGGCCTGACTTTGGAGGAAGAGTTGATCGAGCTCATCATCTGATATCCTACTCCGCCCACGTCGATGACGACCAGGTTGGGCTCGGTATAAACCACTTCGCCTTTGAGATAATAAAACATAATTTATCCTTTCCTCAGCACGGAAGACCCGCTGTGAGCGTGGCAGACGGCTATGGCAAGGGCGTCTGCCGCGTCGTCCGGTCGGGGTATTTTTTCAAGCCCGAGCATGATGCGCGTCATTTCCATGACCTGTTTTTTTTCGGCGCGGCCGTAACCGACCACGGCCTGCTTCACCTGAAGAGGGGTATACTGGGTAGGTGAAAGCCCTCTGTGGGCGCAGGCCAGAAGTATTACTCCCCTCGCCTGGGCGACGTCTATCGCGGTGGTGGTGTTGGAGTTGAAAAACAAAGCTTCTATGGCCACGGAGTCTGGCTTGTAATGATCTATCACGTCTATCATGTCGTGATAGATCTCGGCCAGTCTTATATGGAACGGCTGTCCGGGCGCCGTAGTTATGACGCCGTAACCCAGCGGCCTGAACTTTCCCTTTTCATATTCCACAGCTCCGTACCCGCAGGTGCCGTAGCCCGGATCTATCCCAAGTACGATCATAAGAACATTTTAAGTGCGGCGTTGAGCACTCCGTAGCGCCCCGCCTCAAAGGTGAGTCCCCCCTGAAGATACGCCCTGTAAGGCGGCCTTACCGGCGCGTCGCATGAAAGTTCGAGGCTGGAGCCCTGGACGAACGTGCCCGCCGCCATGATGACCGGACAGTCGTACCCCGGCATTGGCGCGGGGACGGGCGACGCGAACGAGTCCACGGGCGAGCTGCTCTGTATGCCGCGGCACAGCGCGCACAGGCGCTCCTCAGAGCCCGTATCAACGGTCTGTATTATATCCGTTCTGGCCTCATCCGGTCCGGGCGACACGGAAAGGCCGAGTATGCTGAAAAGATTCGCGGCGAAAACCGCCGTTTTGAGCGCCTGCGCCGTAGCGTGGGGCGCGTTGAAAAGGCCCTGCAGTATGCGGCGGTTGTTGTCAAGAGTGGCGCCGCACTCCCCGCCTATGCCGGGCAGGGTAAGTCTGAACGCGGCCTTTTCCACAAGATCGGCCCGCCCCGCGACGTATCCGCCGCAGTTCGCGATGCCGCCGCCGGGGTTTTTGATAAGCGAGCCGCAGCAAAGGTCGGCTCCGAAGGCGGTGGGCTCTGCGGGCGCGCAGAACTCGCCGTAGCAGTTGTCCACCACCACCGCGGCGCTTGGATTGACTTTTTTCACCGCCTGCGCGATCTTCCCTATCTCCTCGGGAGAAAGGCCGCCCCTTGCGGTATAACCCGGACTTCTCTGGATGAACACCTCTCGCACTTTAGCATCCGACGCTGCGGCCGCCAGAGCTTTTATATCCGGTTTGTTTTGTTCAAACGGGAACTCGCGGTATTCGATGCCGTAATCCCTGAAGGTGCCTCCGACGGCGCCGCGGGCGCCGACAAGGGTCATGAGCGTATCGTACACCGGGCCCACGGAAAGCATGACGTCGCCCGCGCTCAGGGGCGCCAGGATACCGCACGCGATAGCGTGCGTCCCGTTGACGAAGTTCGATCTAACCAGGGCGCATTCTGTATCGAAAAGCGACGCGAATATCTTTTCGATCGTCTCCCGGCCGAGGTCGTCGTAGCCGTATCCGGTGGTGCCGGCGAAGCACGCCTCGCTCACTCTGTTTTCGGCAAACGCCCGAATGACTTTTTCCGTCCAGTGCCTTTCGTTTGCGTCTATTTTGTCAAATAACGCGCGCGCCTGCTCTTCGGCTTTGCGGGCCGCGGCGTATATTTCGGTTTCCGTCATCTAACGCAGTCTCCATATCCGTTTATTCTATAATAATGGATAATATATTATAACAAAATAACAATAAAAGCGAAAGCCTTTTTTCCAAAATTGACATAAGGATGGTATTTGCATATAATTTATGCGTGCAGGTCGGCCGAACAGCCGCTTCCGCTTGAGCGGGAGAGGAAAGTCCGGGCTCCGCAGGGCAGGATAACGGATAACGTCCGCCGAGGGTAACCTTAGGACAAGTGCAACAGAGATATACCGCCGGCTTTGCCGGTAAGGGTGGAAAGGCGGGGTAAGAGCCCACCGGACTCCGCGGTAACGCGGAGCCCCTGTAAACTCTATCCGGAGCAACATCAACAGGAACGCGTTTCACGCAGGTCTGCCCGGCCCATGTTCCGACCGATGGCTTGAGGCGCGCGGCAACGCGCGTCCCAGATAGATGGCTGTTTTCAACAGAACCCGGCTTACAAGCCGGCCTGCACTTTTTTCAAGCAAGGAGGCTCTTATGAAGAGGATAGCGATCATAGCCGCGATGGATCTTGAGATGAAGCTGGTCGTATCTGCGCTTTCCAACGTGGAAACGGTCAAGGTCGGCATGCGCGAATTCTGCAAGGGAAAGCTGGGCGACAAAGAGCTCGTCGTCGCAACGTCCGGCATAGGCAAGGTAAACGCCGCATCCTGCTGCCAGATACTGATAGACGTTTTCGAGCCCGAGGCCATACTTATGACCGGCATCGCGGGCGGCGTCAGTCCCCTGCTCAGACATATGTCACTGGCCGTCGGGAGCTCGTTCTGCTTCCACGACATCAACGAAGCGATCTACGACAACTATTTCCCGTTTACTTCCGTTTTCCCGGCAGATCCCGAAATATGCAGGATCATAGCGGATATAGCCGCAGATCGCGCCGTAGTGGGAAAAATGGCCTCCGGCGACAGCTTCGTGAACTCGGCCGAGCAGAAGAAAGCCATCGTGGAAAAGTGCGACCCGATCTGCGTGGATATGGAAACGGCGGCCTGTGCCATGGTGTGCTACGTAAACGGCGTGCCCTTCGCCGCCATGAAGGCGATATCCGATCTTGCCGACGATTCGTCCGAGACCGACTACTCCGAATTCGAGACTGTGGCCGCCGACACCTCGGCGCAGATCATAGTGAAGGCCGTCAAAGCTCTGTGAGCATTTGCGGCTTGCATTATTAGTTAAACAATGATACAATAATCTATCGAGTACCGGGAGGCGAAGCATGAAAGTCCTTGTTATCGGCGACGTTTTTGCCCTTCCCGGAGTATGCGCCGTCGAGCGCGGACTGTCCGCCCTCATAAAAGAGACCGGCGCGGATTTCACCGTGCTGAACGGAGAGAACTCCTCACATCACGGTCTGTCACCCGAAAACGCAGGCATATTCCATCGCTGCGGCGCGGACGTGATAACGCTCGGCAATCATACTTACTCGGACAAAAGGATAATCCCTCTTCTCGAGGAAGAGAGCTATATAATAAGGCCTTATAATTTCCCCGGCAGGAACCACGGCGCGGGCGCGTTCAGCGCTTACGTCGGAGCGAAAAAGGTGTGCGTCATAAGTCTCGTCGGTCGGTACGGCATGTATGAGAACGCCAAAAGCCCGTTTTCGGAGGCCGATCGGGCCATGAGCGACAACCCGGCCGACGTGTACGTCGTGGATTTTCACGCGGAAGCCACCAGCGAGAAAAAGGCCTTGGGTTATTACCTCGACGGCAAAGCGTCAATAGTCTTCGGCACCCACACCCACGTGCAGACCGCGGATATACAGATACTGCCCAACGGCACGGGATACGTGACCGACGTCGGAATGACCGGAGCGCAGCGCTCGGTCATAGGAGCGGATCCGCAGGCGAGCATAGAGATGTTTCTGGGCAGGCATGAAGGCGGACTCAAAAGCGCCGTGGAGGACGTAAGGATACAGGGTGCGCTTTTCGTGCTGGACGACAATGGAAAATGTATCGAGGCGCGTCTCATAGACCGCAAAGTGAACGGAGGTTAAAGGTATGCCGGAACTGATCCCCACCTACTCGGGCAACGTGATGTATTATCGTTCGCCTGAACTGATAGCCACGCCCGGGGTCCGCCACGCCTTTTTCACGCGCATAGGCGGCGTGTCTTCAGGCGCTTATGAAAGCCTCAACTTCAGATTCAACTGCGAGCCCGAAAAGAACGTAAAAAAGAACTTCACCATAGCTGCCGACGTCATGGGGCTGGATCTCGACAGGATCGCCATAACCTGGCAGCAGCATACCGACCGCATAGAGGCGGTCACCTCGATGGACGGCTTCGGCCCGGTCGACGGCAGAAACGGCGTCGACGCGCTGGTCACCGATCTTCCCGGCGTGGGTCTTTGCGGCTTTTACGCCGACTGCCAGCTCGCCATGTTTTACGACCGCAGAGCGCGCTGCATAGGCGTGGCGCACGCCGGCTGGCGCGGGGTGTGCAGTCACATCCTGCCCAGGACCATAGAAAAAATGACCTCGCTTTACGGCTCCCGTCCCCGCGACATAACGGTGGCGGTCTCCCCCTCCATCTGCCGCAGATGCTTCTGCACCGACGACGACGTTTACGAGGCCGTCATCAAGGCGTACGGCTCACAGGTGAAGGATTTTATATACAGAGAAGACGAAAAGTGGCATATAGATCTTAAGAGCATAACGTATTATTCACTGGTCAGCGCGGGCGTTCTGCCGCAGAACGTGGGAGTGTCCTCGCTGTGCACCTGCTGCGGAGACGAGAAGCAGTTCTGGTCCCACCGCCGCATGGGCGAGGAACGCGGAGTCCACGCCGGAATGATATGCATGATGTAAATCGATAATAATAATATAAACATATATTCCACGGAGGATAGTATGATAATCCAGAATGAATCAGGGATCATAGGCATATCCAACAGCGCCATCGCCAGTCTCGCCTGCCGCGCGGCGTCCGAATGCTTCGGCGTGCTCGGGCTCGGAAAGACTAAAAACCTTATAAGCATGCTCACCTCAAAGCCCGAGGACAGCGCCATCATCACGAAAACCGATGATGACAAGATCGCGGTCGAGCTCCATATCGCCATGCAGAGCGGCCTCAACATGAATCAGCTTTGTCTGTCCATCATCAACGAAGTCAAGTACAAGCTGCGCCAGCAGCTGGGCGACGTGATCGATTCGGTCACGGTCTGCGTTGACGAACTCAGGTAAGACCGCCATGAACACGATAAACGGAGATCTGCTCAAAACAATGTTCATCGCCGCCGCAAAGGCGGTCGACGAGCATAAAGAGGAAATAAACGACCTCAACGTCTTCCCCGTGCCCGACGGCGATACGGGCACAAATATGTTCATGACCCTCAACTCCGCGGCGGAACGGCTCGGCCAGCTCGCCTCCCCTTCTCTCGGCGACACGCTGAGCGCCGCCTCCGAGTCCCTTCTGAGGGGAGCCCGCGGCAACTCTGGCGTCATAACCTCGCTGCTTTTCAGAGGCTTTGCCAAAAGCGCAAAAGGTCTTGACGAGCTGGACGCATCGTCGCTTGCCAACGCCCTTTCCGAGGGAGTCACCACCGCTTACAAGGCTGTCATGAAGCCCGCCGAGGGCACCATACTCACCGTTTCCAAGGTCGCGGCGGAAGCCGCGGGCAAGGCCTGCAAAAAAGACAAGACGGTCGACGGAGTTTTGGCCGCCGCTATCGAAGCCGCAAGAGTCGCCCTGCAGAAGACCACCGAGCAAAACCCCGTCCTCAAAAAGGCGGGCGTCGTGGACGCGGGCGGATACGGCTGGATAATCATCCTGGACGCCATGTATTCCTCCATTGAGGGCAACGCCAGCCTGGGCGAATGGTTCAGACCGGCGCTGACCAAGCCCGAGTCCGTGGCCGATTTCACCGTTTTTGATACCGAAGAGATAAATTACGCTTACTGCACCGAATTCATCGCCGCCCGCCAGAACAAGCGCAGCCCCGAAAAGACAAGAGCTTTCCTCGAAAGCATAGGCGACTGCGTCGTTGTGGTGAACGACGACAAGATAATCAAAGTCCACGTACATACCAACACGCCCGACAAGGCGCTGGCCGAAGGCCTCAAGCACGGCACTCTTTCGGCCATAAAGATAGAAAACATGCAGGAGCAGCACGAACGTCTGACGGCCCAGCAGACCGCAGCGTCCGAGGCTCCCGCCTCCGTCCCCATGGAAAACCGCTACGGCTTCGTCGCGGTGGCCGCGGGCGACGGGATCGCGGCCCTGTTCACCGAGCTCGGCGCGGACGAAGTCGTGTCCGGCGGACAGACGATGAACCCCTCGACCGACGACATCCTCAAGGCGATCCAGCGCACCCCCGCCGAGGTCGTGTTCGTGCTTCCCGACAACAAGAACATAATCATGGCGGCCGAGCAGGCGTCTCCCCTTTCCGACAGGCAGGTCATAGTGCTGCCGACGACCACAGTGCCCCAGGGGCTTTCGGCGATGATGAGCTTCAACCCCGATCAGGACGTCGAAAGCAACGTCAAGGCGATGACCGAGGCCTTCAGCGCGGTAAGGACGGGCTCAGTGACCTACGCCGCAAGAGACTCCGAGTTTGACGGCACGAGCATCAGCGCGGGCGACTATCTCGCCCTGAGCGAAAGCAAGCTGGTGTGCAGCGGCGCAAGCTTCAACGATGTCACCGCAGCTCTCGTCCAGTCGCTCTGCGACCGGGACGCCGCCTTTATAACCGTTCTTTGCGGCGAAGGCTCGGACGAGGAAAAGACCAGGTTCCTCAGCGTCGCTCTCGATCAGGCGGCGCCCTCCGCCGAGATCAGCTTCCTCGACGGCGATCAGCCGGTATATTCATATATTATCTCCGTAGAATAAAACCAAAAGGCTTCGCCCCCGGTCGATGACCGGGGGCTTTTTTTGCGCAAAAAACAGGGATCAGACCGAAGTCTGATCCCTGCAGGTTATATTGGTTTTAAGATCGACGCGCCCCGGCTCAGTTTACGCCGTGCAGTCTTTCCATCTCTCTTTCAAGAGCCGCCCAGTCTCTCATGGGCTTGATCTCGATCCAGCTCTCGAAGTTGTTGGTCCAGTAGTAGCTGTGGCTGTTGGCTGCTTCCTGAACGGCTTCGTAGTACCACTTGGTGGTGTCCATGTTGTCCGGGAAGGTCCTCATGGTGCCCAGCAGGTGATCCTTGCGAGGAGCTCTGTCAAGCAGGTGGTTGATTATGGTGACCGTCTCGGCCCTGGTTATGGGCTGATTGGGCTTGAAGGTGCCGTCGGGATACCCGTGGACTATGCCGTTCTCGGCAGCGATGTTGATGAACTCGTTTGCCCAGGTGTCGGCAATGTCGGAGAAGTGATCGTCGCCCTCATAGCCGTCCTTGACCACGTCGAGGAAGGCGGCCGCGATGGTGGCAAGCTCAGCTCTGGTGATCGGGTTGTTCGGTCTGAAGGTGCCGTCGGGATATCCGGCAAGGATGCCGGCGTTGTGCAGGGTAGAGATCTGGTTGTTGTACCAGTCGCCCTGGTTGACGTCGCTGAACGGGTTGGTGTTGCACCAAAGCTGGATCCTGCTGTCGTCCTTGAGCAGACGGTAGAAGATCATCGCGACTTCGGCTCTGGTGATGTTGCCTTCGGGATGGATGGTGCCGTCGGGATAACCTACGAGATATCCGAAGTGATCGTCGGTCTCCAGTTCGGGAGGCGGATTATCCTTCTTGGTGTAGGTGTTGGTAACGGTAATCTCGGCATCTCCTTCGGGCGCTATATCAATGCTGCTGTCGGGAGAATAGGTGGTCTTAAGATTGTACCCGGAAACGTTGGCGCCGGACTCACTAATAGTATAGGTGCCGGGTTCGACTTCGACCGTCCAGGTGTAGGTCATACCGTCTTTGGAAACTTCAAGGCCCTCGGTATCGGTGGTCTTGAGGGTGTAGGTCTTATCGCCCTTGACCGTAATGGTCAGCTTGGGCACCTTGTCTTCAGGCAGATCGCCCGAGAAGACCTTGGTAACGGTCAGAGTGCCGGGCTTCGGAGTGTAGACGTTGGTGATGGTGGCATTAGCCTTTCCGTCTTTTTCCAGAGTCACGGTCGCTTCGGTCGCCGCGGTCTCTTCGCCCTCATCCTTGGTGTTCTGTTCTTCGGCAACGGGCTCGTAGGTGGTCTCAAGATCGTATCCTTCGACGGAAGCGTCAGACTCGGTCACGGTGTAAGTGCCGGGTTCGACTTCGAGGTTCCAGGTGTAGGTCAGTCCGTCCTTGGAGATCGTAAGGGTATCTTCATCGTCGTCCATGGTCAAAGTGTAGGCGTTGGTGCCGTCGGTCACGGTGATGGTGATATCGGGCAGTTCATCTTTATCCAGGCCGGTGAAGGTCTTGACGACAGTGAGGTTACCAGGCAGCGGGGTGTAGGTGTTGGTGATGGTGGCAGTGCCTTCGCCGCCCTTTTCAATGGTGATGGAAGCCGCGTTCGCGGGTTCATCCTCGTCCTCGGTCTCGGCGGCAGGATCAAAAGTGGTAACAAGGTCGTAGCCGGTGACGGAGGCGTCGGACTCGGTGACGGTGTAGGTGCCGGCGACGACTTCAACCGTCCAGGTGTAGGTCAGGCCGTCATCGGAGATCGTAAGGATATCTTCATCGTCGTCCATGGTCAGGGTGTAGGTGTTGGTGCCGTCGGTCACGGTGATGGTGATATCGGGAAGCTCTTCACCTTCATCCAGGCCGGTGAAGGTCTTGACGACGGTCAGAGTGCCAGGCTTCGGGGTGTAGGCGTTGGTGATGGTGGCAGTGCCTTCGCCGCCCTTTTCGATGGTAACGGTAGCTTCGGTCGCAGGCTCCTCATCATTTCCAGCCTTGACGTCCGCTTCGGCGACGGGCTCGTAAGTGGTAACAAGGTCGTAGCCGGTGACGGAGGCGTCGGACTCGGTCACGGTGTAGGTGCCGGCGGGGACTTCAAGGGTCCAGGTGTAAGTCAATTCGTCATCGGAAACCTCGAGGCCTTCCTCGTCGTCCATGTTCAGCGTGTAGGTGTTGGTGCCGTCGGTCACAGTAATGGTGACGCTGGGAAGCTCTTCGTCCTCGTCCAGGCCGGTGAAGGTCTTGACGACGGTCAGAGTGCCGGGCTTCGGAGTGTAGGTGTTGGTGATGGTGGCAGTGACCTCGCCGTTCTTTTCGACGTTCACAGTGGCCTCGGTCGCGGGCTCTTCATCGGCCTTTTGGCCCTGCTCTGCCTCGGCGACGGGATCATAGGTGGTCTTAAGGTCGTATCCGGTGACAGAAGCGTCGGTTTCGGTCACAGTATAGGTGCCGACAGGCACATCCTCGATGGTCCAGGTGTAGGTCAGGCCGTCCTCGGAGATCGTAAGGATCTCTTCATCGTCGTCCATGCCCAGCGTGTAGGTGTTGGTGCCGTCGGTCACGGTGATGGTGATCTCGGGGAGCTCTTCGCCATCTTCCAGGCCGGTGAAGGTCTTGACGACGGTGATGGTGCCGGTTGCTACCTTATAGTTGTTGGTAAGGTTAAGTACGGTGATCTCGCCCTTAGCGGTGGGCGCTTCGCTCTCGGCAGTGACGACGGAGGCGTTAGCGTCCTCGCCTACGATCAGAGCGTAGCCGTCGGGATCGGTGACGGTCTCGGTGACGGAAACGTTGACTCCGACCGGGATGTTGGCAATGGTCCAGGTGTAGGTCAGGCCGTCTTCGGAAACCTCGGGAATGATGGCATCGGTGGTCTCGGTCTCTTCTTCCGTGTCTGCCTTCTGGCCCTGTTCGGTCGGCTGTTCGACTGCCGTATCGTCTTCCTCCTGCGCGGGGATGGTCAGGATTATATCAGAGGGAGCCTCAGTGCCTTCGGGAGCGCCCTCATCCACCGTGAAGGAAACGGTGGCGGAGAAGTCGGCGGGAACTTCCTCGGCAGAGATGCCGGTGAAGGTCTTGACCACCTGAACGGTGGACATCAGGTATTCGTTTGTGAAGTTCACCCAATAGTGCGCTTTGGGCTGGTTGATGGAGCCGCTGATGGTCTTTTCATCGACGTCGATGTCAAAGACGTCTTCGCTTTCCTCTTCGTCTCCGTTGCTGACTTCGATGTCAATATCGGAGCAGGCAAAGCCCGTAGGATCGCTGCCGGTCTCTTCAATCTCAAACTCGGTGCCGGTTGGCAGGTTGAGGAAACGCAGGTTCTTGCCGGCAGGAATCTCGACGGTTATCGCCGAGGTGCAGGAAGCGTGGTAATAACCCGTCCATTCGTTATCCTTCATTTCCTTTTCGCCGTTGGTGGTGAATTCATGGTAATCACCGTCGGCATAGAGGGAATAATAGATGTCCTGCTCTTTTTCGTCGCTCGCATACTCGTCAGGAAGGGTCAGAGTGATGCTGTATTTGAACACTGCATCCTCGGGTGCCCCCTCGTCCTCGACTGTCTTCTCAAGGTTGAGGTCGGAGCGGCGGACGTTGGTCGCGGTGAGCGCGGTCAGGTTAGATACTTTATAATATTTATCTCCGTTCTTGTAATAGGTGTCGTCGGTCTTTTCCTCGTCGAGCAGGGTCTTGACGTCGGCGTCTATCGTGGTCTCGTCTTCAACGAGGACGAGCATCACTATGCTGCCGTTGAGCTTCATCGGGTGCATGACGTCGGCGTGCAGCTCCCAGTGATAGGAGAGCTCGGACACGGATTCGGGGACTCTTTCGGTAAGCTCGAAGTCGTGGCCGGCTACGATGACGTTGACCTTCTTGTCGCTGTCTACCGTCATGACGCCGGTGGAGATGAATCTCGAGCCTGTGTGCTTCTTCGTGCTGGAGTTGTAAGTAAGCTCGAACGAATCGGCATCTTCACCGTCCATCTTGATACCGATGGTGATGGAAGGCGCGGCTTCTTCGGTGCCGTCGTAATAGCCATCCCATATCTTCTCGATGCTGATGCTCTCAGCTTCGACGGGGACGGGCTTCGGATTCTCAACGCCGTCATATTCGATGGGATCATCGCCCACGCGGGTATCTACGTAAGTGACCTTAACGTCTCCGTTGGTGGCCATCTTGTATTCGTAATTGCCCGGCTCGCCCGTTCTGGTTATGGCGTTCTTCACGCTGGCGTCAAGTTTATCATAAAGGGAATCATCATTCTTGAGTTCGGCTATAAGATCAAGCGCTTCCTGGCTGGTGGCGCAGACGAAGGTCAGCGTATAGGTGACTCCGTCTTCCAGCACGCCGGTATCGGTGGCGTCGTCAAGGTTCCATACGACCGATCCGTCCTCCACCTTGGCCTTGCAGGTCTCGGGGATATCGGTCCACTCATCGCCCAGGCCGCCGTTGGCGGTGGTGCTGTAAGAACCGCCCGCGCGGTAATACTTGTACGAGCCGTCAACTACCTGCACCAGATCGATGACCTTGGTGGAGGATTCGGCGTCCTTGATGCTGATGCTGTCGTCAAAGGTCGCATCCGCTATACCGGCTATCATGATCTGCTCGAGTATCTGGTTCAGAGCGTCCTGAAGGGCAGCGGTGTTTCCAGCGTTGTAATAGGCCTCAGCGCCGGATTCATCGACCAGATCTTCCATGCGGTCAACGTCGCCGTAGGCGCCGATGCAGTAAAGGGTGCTCTTGCCGGCAAGCGCGGTCGCAGCAGTCAGAGCCGTTTCATAGCAACGGGTCATGTTGGGCTCTTCCTCATAACCTGAGCCGTAAACGCCGGATATGCCGTTGTTGCCGTCGTTATATCCGTTCTGAGTAAGTCTGAAGGTCGGGTTGCCGTCGGAAACGAAAATAACGAAAAGCTGATCGTCGTCGTCGAATTCAACGTTATCGACCGTTACTATACCGGCTTCCCAGTTGGTGCCGCCTTCGGCGCTGAGGCCGTTGACGGCGCTCTCAAAGGTGGAGTAGGAAGTGGTGGGCTGCTGCTCGATGGAAGCGTTGTCCGCGAAGCTTATCAAAGCCAGCTCGAACGCGTCGTCATCGTTTCCGTCCTGACCATTCTTGGACAGAAGGGCGTTCGCCACAGAATTGACCGCTTCCTGAGCGGCCTGAAGACGGGTCTGGCCGGCGGCCTGACGGGTATAAATAGTGCCGTCATATACGGTGCAGTTCTCATACTTCAGATATCTGGTGCCGGTATAGGTCTCGCCGTTGTAGGTCCAGGTGACGGTTCCGCCGCCGTAGCCGCCGCCGGACTGGTTGCGGGTCAGCTGCACGTATTCGCCGTTAATATAACCGTACTGTGCAGTTCCGCCGCCGTAGCCGCCGCCGTTGCTGGTGGTCTCAATATAGGCGTCAGTTCCCGGGGTCGAATAGGTGTAAGCGATGGTCCAGTTCTGACCGCCGTTATAGATATAACGCTGATTCAGTTCAAAGAAATCGTCATCGCTGTGTACATCCGGATTTTCACTGAGCGTGCCGTAGATCGTAAAGCCGCCCTGAGTGGTGGCGGTGTACGTCACGGTCGAATTGCCGGTACTGAAACCCATACTGCCGGATACGTCCACAATGAACACGACGTTGGTATGTTTCACCGTAGTGGTGGTATCGGCATCGCCCGTTATGCTGAGCGATATGGTATAAGTACCGTCTTCGTTGATCGTGATGTTTTTTCCTGCTTCGGGCGTGGCTGCAACGGGCTCATCATCCTCACCTGCCGCAAAAGAGACAGAGGGGACCAAGCTCACAAACATAGCCACAGCCAGAACCAGGCTGAACAATGCTTTGAGTTTCTTCTTCATAGAATGAAATCCTCCCTATAATAATATAATATAGCGCAATAGATATACGCTGTAATCATACCATATGAAAAGCCGGTTTTCAACCTTTTTTCGCAGGTATTTTATGTAAACCTGCGTTTTTCCGAAAAATCAATGATCCAAAACTGCTGTCCGCTGATCCCGCACGCTGCAGCGCTCATCTGCGCCCGGGACGAGCTCGTTCTTGACTGGCGGCGCAAATGGGAGTACAATAAAAAACGTCCCGAAATGCCCACGTAGCTCAGCAGGATAGAGCGGCCGCCTCCTAAGCGGCAGGCCAGAGGTTCGAATCCTCCCGTGGGTGCCAGCAAAAGCAGTGATTTGTATGACAAATCACTGCTTTTTTAATGACGTTTGCCCTTGCGGACAAATGAAGTCGCTTTGCTAATGATGTTGCCCGCGGCATGTGAAGCGCAGCCATTACTTTACAACCGATATGGTTTTCAATATAATCATACGTGAAAATGAAAACGCGGAGGTCTTTTTATGGCAGGGATTAAAGCCGTGCTCTTCGATATGGACGGCACCATACTCGACACCATCGAGGATCTTGCCGACTGTCTGAACGATATACTGAGGGAGTACTCCTTCCCCGCACATTCTCTCGCCGAGGTGCGCTTATTCGTGGGAAACGGCATACGAAAGCTCATCCAAAGGGCGCTGCCCGCGGACGTTCCCGCCGAGCTTGCGGACGAAGTGTACCGCCGTTACCTTTCCTATTACCGCACTCACTGCATGGTCAAGACCAAGCCGTACGACGGCATACGCGAGCTCTTGGAAGAGCTGAAAGCGTCGGGCATAAAAACGGCCGTCGTTTCCAACAAGGCGGACGGCGCGGCGAAGCTCCTCGCCGAGCAGACGTTCGGAAAGCTTTTGGACTTTACACAGGGCGCGGCAGAAGGGGTAAAGCTCAAGCCGGACAGACAAATGATAGATATCGCCCTCGAAAAGCTGGGCGTCTTCCCTGAAAACGCCGTATACGTCGGCGACTCACAGGTGGACGTGCAAACTGCCGCAAACGCCGGCATAAAATGCATAAGCGTCACCTGGGGCTTCAGGACGCGCGAGGAGCTTTTAAAAAGCGGAGCCGTCATGCTCGCGGACACGCCCGCGGACGTGCTCGGATACGTCAAGACATTGGGTGCTGAAGGCTGACTTATTACATTAATAGTAATAAAGGAAGCGGCAGATATCTGCCGCTTCCTTTTTTTACAGCAAAAAGCAAACGCATGGTCATTCCGCGGACAGTACTTTCGGAATGCAATTCGTCACTATTTCCGCGATTTGTTCTTCGGTTTCGCGGCAGCCGGTCTCTATCCATCTGCGCATGCATGTAATAATCATTGCCTGAAAAGACGTGATGTAATATGCCCTTTCCGTTTCATTGGAAACACAGGTTCTCTCACAAAAGGAATTGGCAATATCGGCCAAAAGTTTTGTATCATATCCTCGTTTTATGGGTAACAGGATTTTCCTTCTCAAGGCAAACAAATAAAACCTTTTATTGGTTTTTATATGTTTGAAAAGCGGAATAAACAACTGCATAGAAAAAGATTCTATCTTCTCTTTCTTAAACAGTCGCGTCGCCTCTTCCTGCATTTTAAGCTCCATTTTGTACAAAAGCCCCGACACTCCGTCAAAATGATCGTAAAAGGTCGATCTGTTCACGTGAGCTTTTTCGCAGATCGCCCGCACGTTCAGATCCTCGCGGTCACCGTTTCTCATCAATTCCAGCGCGGATCTTTCGATATTGTACTCCGTATCTATCCAGCGTTTGCTGTGCTCCTTTTTCATTCCGTTTTTCCTTTCTAAAGTTTCCCAACACTTATCGGTATATTGATGGTTGATAAGGGCATTTGTTTATATAATAATATTAATAGATGAGGTAGAATAGAGGAAAAAATCAAAAGCATTTGTAACGTAAAGAGCGACATAATAAAGGAGGAATATTTTATGTCAATAGTTACCGGATATGTGGCAAACAGCACAACCGTTTATTTCGGTCCGAGTTCCACTCTCTACCCTTCTCAAAGCAGCAGCGCAGGTCCTAACGATACAGTTATAATAAAGTGGCAGGAAGGAAACTGGTACTACATAGATTATCCGGCCGGAACTTCCAACAGAAAATGCATGTATATCCCAACAAGCGCGGTCTCACTGGTGAGCGATACGCCGCCCACTTGTTCCGGACAGACGACATCAGCAGTAATGGCAAGCGCTGCAACCACATACTGGGGGCCGGGGGCTGCCTACCCTGTTGCCGGATCGGTCAACTACAATGAGGCCGTCGATATAATAAACGGACAGGATCAGAACGGATTCTCCTTAATTGAGTATAGCATAAGTTCGACGCAAAAGAAACGTGCCTGGGTAATGACGCCGAAATTGGGGATCGTTCCTACAAACTATAACTATTATACCGCAACCAAAAACGGCTGTTCATTAAAAATACTTTGTGCGGACGCCGCAAATATAGTTTTGACAAATCTCAACAGAGCATATACAATGACACAAGCAGGGTACTACGGAGTCAACGCAGGATTTTTCAACCTTACCGGCACCGTAGATACGAAACAGATTGCCGATAACAACGGATTTCCTGTATTATTTGCCGCAAGAAATCTTACAAACAACGGAAGCGTTAACGCAATGGGATACGCTTGCTTGTATTGGGACGGCTCAACTTTGTCCTTCTCGCGCAATACGTCATCCTGGAACCAAGAAAAAGTTTGGGCGCAAGGCGGCATCGATTTGCAGCTCGGGTGCTTTATTTCAAATGTATCAAGTACCATATCCGGACAAATGGCCGGAACTTACAGCGATGTCACAAAGAGAACCGCTATATGTGCAGATTTAAGCGCCAAAAAAGTATATATGATCATCTCCACAACCAGCTGCAATACCTCAACATTCAGGAAAGCAATAACAGAATATTTCAATATTACGGAAACCGGTTCTCTTGACAACAACACCGTTGCTATGGTTATGGACGGAGGAGGATCAACAACTATGATTTGCAGCAGCTATTCTTATGACCAAGGCCGCTCCCTGGTTCAGTGCATGGTGCTGAAATGAAGAAAAAACTCATAATAATCGCAGCCGTGCTCGTGACAGCGGCAGTCGTCGCGGGCGTCATCATCGCCGATCACAAAAAGCCCGGGCGGGATACGCCTGCGCAGACCACCACGACGTCTTCACAAACCACAACGTCAAAGACCGAGCCGACCGGAACTCAGGCCCCGCCCGCGGCACGCAAGCGCGGCAAGCTCGCCGGACTTTACGAAAACGATCCGTCTTCGGTGCTTGCGGTAGGGCCCAGGCAGGACACCTTCGCAGCCCTTGAGGACGGCACGGTGTGGTACGCCTACTGGGGCGACGGCGGCGGCGCGGGGTTCCTCAACGGCGAGGACGACGCCTATATCGCCTGCGAAGAGCCGGTTTACGCCTTTGACATGAAGCCGCGCAGGATGGTCGTGGGACAGTGGAGCGGATTTGCAGTGGACGAAAACGGCACGCTCTGGGGCTGGGGCTCCTGCGTGCCCGGGAAAAGGGACTATTCCGTCCCGGCTAAGCTGGTCCGCATCCTCGACGGGGTCGAGGACGTGCAGACGGCGGGAGAGTTCTCCATGGCCCTCGGTTCTGACGGCTCGCTGTGGATATGGGGAAGCAAAAACCTGTTCGACGCGAACACAGTGATAGAAGATGCGGTCAGGATAATGGACGGCGTTTCCTCCATGGGCTTTGCGAGCCAAAACGGCGCGCCCATCGCGGTATCCTCCGGAGTCCTTTATTACTTCGACGAAAACAACGAGCCCCACGAGGTCATGAAGGACGTCGAGGCCGTGAGAGACGGATTCGTCTTCGGAAACGACGGCGCGCTTTACGTCATGGAGGGTACGGCCGCGGTCAAAACGGCGCAGGACGCCGTGCAGGCCTCTGTCTCGGGACAGGGTCTCCTTATCATTGAAAAGGACGGCGACGTCGTCTATTCGCTGGACGGCAAACAGACCGTGATAAGCTGGGAGGGCGCCATACTGATACCTGCGGGCGTTCCGATCTTCATCGACAAAAATCAAAGGCTGTGCGCGTTCTGCGAGGGCGAAGTGAAGATCATAGACTCGGACGTTATCTGCGCGGCAAGCGGCGTCGACGGCGCGCTGGTATACGCGAAGTCCGACCGCACCCTGTGGCTGATACAGTCTCTGCTTTCGGACAAGTGGTACGAATGTCCGCCCCGGATGATAGCGCCTTCAGAATAACGGAAAAGACGGTTGGAGAGCCAACCGCCTTTTTTTGCCTTCTTGCATCCCGCCCGCTTTGCGGATATAATAGATCCATACATACCGCAACGGAGGAAGCATATGAGACGACCTCAGTTATTTTTGCTTATATTCGGGCTGGTGCTCGTCGGTCTGGGTATTTTTCTTATGACAACGAGACATACCGATTATCTTCCCGTTCAGGCCGTGATCACCCGGATAGAACAGGAGGGCGGCGCGGACGACACGAGCTACCGCGTCTACGTCAATTACACCGTGGACGGCAAGGAATACAAAGACGCCGTGCTCGGAGAGTACCTCGCAGGTTATCGGGTCGGCAAAGAGATCACCGTTATGTACGACCCGCAGGATCCGGGCAGGATCGAGAGTAAGAATCAGGGCCTTTTCGCTATCATCGTTACCGCCGCCGGAGGTATCGCAGCCATAGCGGGAGCGATCGGCATCCTGAAGCGCGGACTTGTATGATCCCAAATTCAGAGAGAATTGAAAATCTCTCCAAATAATGAGAAAAATACGAATCTGTCCAAGTAAAGAGAAAAACAAAAAGCTCTCAAAAAGTTGAGAGCTTTTTATTATGCTTATTTGTCGAAGTCGAAGCCGTCCCACACGGGCTTTCCGGAATAATGATGGGCCTGCTCCTCCCCTCTCATGACGCGCATGACCGCGCCCGCCAGCTCCTCCTGCTCCATCTCGCCCGGATACGAGGTGACGGGGGCGATGAAGCCGCAGCGCTCGCGGATGGTCTGCTCGATCTCGGGGAAGCGCATCAGGCCGCCGGTGAGCAGTATGCCGTCGCACTTGCCGCTCAGGGTGGGCGCGAGGCCTCCGATGGCCTTGCAGACATTGTATATCATGGCGTTCCAGATGAGGGTGGCCTTGGGGTCGCCCTCGTCCACCATCTTGTGGATTATGTCCGAATTGGACGTGCCGAAATGGCTTACGAAGCCGCCGGCGCGAGAGCACATCAGTCTCACCTCGGACAGAGGATGGGTCTCTAGATAGTCGATGAGCGAAAGCACGGGCACGCTGCCCACGCGGGTGGGAGAATAGGAGCCCTCGCCGCCCGCGCCCTCGGTGCCGTCGATCATCCTGCCCAGATCGTGGGCATTTACGGTGACGCCGCCGTCTATATGAGCGACCACGAAGCGGCACTCGTCGTATCTTCTGCCGAGAGCGTGCTCCGCGTGATAGCGGGCTATCGCCTTCTGGTTGAGCGCATGGGTCTGTGCGACGCGGTAAACGCCCTTAATGCCGGTGACGCGGGCGTAATCGCAGTATTCGTCAACGTTCGTGGGGTTGAGGGTATACATCTGGCCGCCGTATTCGCAGCAAAGCTCGTAAGCCACCAGAACGCCCAGATTGGACGCGTGCTCGCTGCCGCCCTTGATGGCGAGGGTGTCTTTATACAGCAGCTCGTCGATATAGGTGACCCCGGCGGGCTGGGGGTAGGCCCCGCCGCCGCGTCCGACGTATATGTCTATCTGCTCCGGTTCGTATCCGTGGCCGCGAAGCATCCTGAGCACCACCTGCTTGCGGAAAGGGACCTGATCGTTCACGCAGGGATACTGCAGCAGCAGCGGGGCGTCGTGGAATTCGCTTTCCTCCCAGAGGGAGACGTCGTCTTCAAAAAGGCTGACCTTGGTGGAGGTGGAGCCGGGATTGATGATTAAAAGCTTCATAACGCATGCAACTTTCTTTTGTCTATTTGGCCGCGAGCGCGCCAACGCAACAATTCTAACATAAGGGAACGGGTTTTACAACCATCTTTTTTGACAGATAAAAAAACCGGACGAGCACGCTCGTCCGGATCGAATCTCTTTATTCTTCAGGCCTTTTCGGTTTTGAGAAAATGCT
>JAEEGL011072707.1_pt1 | contig 21020 bp, 18 predicted proteins | sample 9134231 | NCBI WGS metagenome assembly JAEEGL01 (sample SAMN16246548, study PRJNA631951) | gut metagenome | biome: gut microbiome; feature: rumen; material: fiber-attached | host: Bos | place: Iran: Karaj | collected 2018-10 | reverse complement strand
CCGTGCCGCTGCCGAAGCCCATGGCGCCGCAAAGGCCGGCGGCAAAGGCGGCAAGATAAGAGAACAGATGCATCGTCAGCCTCCCAGAAGCAGCCGCACGCCGCACCAGAGCATCAGCGCCGAAAACGCCGCCTGCAGCGCACGGTTGGAGCACCGCGGCAGCAGCAGCGCCCCGACCGCGGCGCCGAGCAGGCCCGCCGGCCAGAACCGCAGCGCGTCCGAAAGCGTGACGAAGCCCTGCCCGAGATAGACCGCCGCCGAGAGCGCCGACAGCGGCAGCGTGACCGAAAGTGAGAGCGCCTGCGCGTCCCTCTGCGCAAGCCCCTGCCGTCTGAAATACGGCACCGCCAGCAGGCCGCCGCCCGCGCCGAACACCGCGTTGCAAAGGCCGATGAACAGCCCGGCCGCGGCTGCTTTCCACTTTTTCAACATGCATCACCGCCATTAGTATGCGCCCGTCGGCGGGGTTCATGCTTTTTTTATGCCGCAGGCGAATTTCAGCATGGTTTTTCTTGACAACATAAAGTTCAGAGTGATAAAATAATATAAGATTATGATTCGGGAGGTATTTTCGATGAACGATATCAAAGCGCTCTATGCGCGCTGGAAGGAACGGGCGACGCTCGACCCCGATCTTGCCGCGGAGCTTGCGCAGATCGAAGGCGACGAGGACGCGATTCTCGACCGGTTCTATAAGAATCTGGAGTTCGGTACCGCCGGTCTGCGCGGCGTGATCGGCGCGGGCACCAACCGCATGAACGTCTACACCGTGGGTCAGGCGACGCAGGGCCTCGCCTCCTATCTCAACGAGACCTACGACGCGCCGAGCGTTGCCATCGCCTATGATTCGCGCATCAAATCCGACACGTTCTCGCGCTTTGCCGCGGGCGTGCTGGCCGCCAACGGCATCCGCGTCTATATCTACCCCGAGCTGGTGCCCACGCCGATGCTCTCGTTCGCGGTGCGCCATTTCGGCTGCAAGGGCGGCATCATCCTGACCGCCAGCCACAACCCGGCGAAGTACAACGGCTACAAGTGCTACGATCCCGAAGGCTATCAGATGACCGACGCGGCCGCCGCGCGGACCTACGAGTTCATTCAGCAGACCGATATGTTCGACGACATCAAGACCATGCCGTTCGAGGAAGGGCTCGCCAAGGGTCTGATCGAATACATCGGCGACGACGTGGTGGAAGCGTTCTACCGCGAGGTCGAAAAAGCCTGCCTGTCGAAGGAAATCTGCCGCGAAAGCGACCTCAAGGTGATCTACACCCCGCTCAACGGCACCGGCAACAAGCACGTGCGCGCCATGCTTTCGCGCATCGGCATCCGGAACGTCCGCGTGGTGAAGGAGCAGGAGCTGCCCGACGGCAACTTCCCGACCTGCCCCTATCCGAACCCGGAGATCCGCCAGGTGTTCGAATGCGGCCTTGCCATGACGAAGGAGTTCCCCGCCGACCTGCTGCTGGCGACCGACCCCGACTGCGACCGCGTGGGTATCGCCGTGAAGAACGGCGACAGGTATGAGCTGATGACCGGCAACGAAGTGGGCGTTCTGCTGGCGCAGTATCTGCTGGAGCGCCGCGCCGCGCTCGGCAAGCTGCCCGAAAAGCCCATCGTGATCAAGTCGTTCGTGACGACCGACCTTGTCACCGCCGTGGCCAGAGAATACGGCGCCGAGGTCTACGACCTGCTGACCGGGTTCAAATACATCGGCGAGCTGATCACGCAGCTGGAGGCCAAAGGCGAAGCCGACCGCTTCATCGTCGGCATGGAAGAGAGCTACGGCTATCTTTCCGGCATCCACGCCAGAGACAAGGACGCCGTGGTCGCCTCCACGCTGATCTGCGAAATGGCAGCTTACTACAAGGCGCAGGGCAAGGGCCTGTATCAGGTGATGCAGGAGCTTTACGCAAAGCACGGCATGTATCTGAGCACGCTGCTCAACTACGGCTTTGAGGGCGCTGCGGGCATGCAGAAGATGGCGCAGATCATGGACAACCTGCGCGCGAACCCGCCCAAGGCCTTCGGCGGCCTGGAGGTGCTGGCCGTGGCCGACTACAAGACCGGCCTTGTCACCGACGTCAAAACGGGCGCGCAGACGCCGATCACGCTCCCGCGCTCCAACGTGCTGGCCTTCTCGCTGCCGAACGACAACAAGGTGATTGCCCGGCCGAGCGGCACCGAGCCGAAGATCAAGTTCTATCTGACCGCCGTGGCCGAAAGCCGCGCCGAAGCCGAAGCCGTGACCGCGCTGCTCAAGGCGGACGTGGAAGCCTTTATGAAGTGAGGACAAGGACATGTTGAGTAAAAAAGCAATTAAAATCATCAGCATCGTGCTCGCCGCGATCATGGCGCTTTCCGTGCTGGCCGTTCTGGTTCAGGTCATTGCGATCGACGAAAGCAGTCGTCCCCTGCCCGTCACCGGCGAAAGCAACCTGCCCTATATCATCGCGGGCTGCGTGCTTGCGGCCGCGGTGATTGCCATCGTCTGCGTGCTCGTGATTCCGAAGATCAGGAAGAAAAAGAACAGCAAATAAACCATATGCCGCCGGGTCTCAACGGCGGCTTGTCTTTTCGGAGGCGAAGAGAATGAAGAAAACGTTGAAGCGGCTGTGCGCCCTGCTGCTGTGCGTTCTGCTGGCGCTGTCGGTGCTGCCCGCGGCGCTGGCCGCGGAAGCGGAAAAGCGGGAATACAGCCAATATCCCTGCATCGTGGTGCCCGGCTACAGCTCGTCGGGGCTGTACCGCTATGACGAAAACGGAGAAAAGGTATGGGTCTGGGGCGTGCAGACCGACGAGATCATCGCCGCCGTTCTGCACAACATTGCCGAGCTCGGCGCGGGTCTTGGCGCGCTGACACTGGGCAACGCAAAGCTTTTGGGCACAACCGTGGGCCGCGAGTTTTATAATCTCTATTATGATCTCGCCTGCAACGAGGACGGCTCCAGCGTCTATGAGCTGCACCGCTATCAGGTGACGGCCGAAGAGAGCTGCAGCGCCGTTTTGCAGCAGCAGCACCCCGACGGCTACTATCAGCACGAAGTGGAGATCATGACCGACATCGCGCAGTACATCGGCGGCAAGGAGAACGTCTTCAACTTCAACTGCGACTTCCGCATGGGCGCGCCGTTCTGCGCGAAGCAGCTCGACGAGTTCGTGCAGTCGGTGAAGGCATACACCGGCAAGGACAAGGTCAACATCTTCGCCGTGTCGCACGGCGGCCAGGTCACCGGCACCTATCTGACCCTCTTCGGCGAAAAGGGCGACGTCTGCCACGCCGTGATGACCGTGCCCGCCCTCGGCGGCGCGGCGCTGGCCTATGACGTGCTGAGCGATCAGATCCACCTGAACGAATACGATCTGATGCGGTTCATCGAGCACGGCATGATGTGGGAGACCGACTTTGAATGGCTGCTCAAGGCGCAGCAGCTCGGCTTTCTGGACGACGTGCTGCACTACGCGCGCCCCGGCGTGCTCAAGGTGCTCGGCTATTGGGGCAGCATCTGGGACTTCGTGCCCGCCCCGTATTATGAGGCCACGAAGCAGCAGCTTCTCGACCCCGAAAAGAGCGCGCCGCTGATCGAAAAAAGCGACTATATGCACTACGAAGTGATGCCGCGGTTCGGCGAAGGCTTCCGCCGCGCGCAGGCAGCGGGCACAAAGGTGTTCATCATTGCGGGCTACGAGAATCCGGCGGTGACCGGCCTCAACGAAAGCTCCGACGCGATCATCACCACCGCGGCCTCAACGGGCGCGACGCCCGCCCCGCTGGGGATGCGCTACGGCGACGGGTACGTGCAAAAGAACGACACCGGGTTTTATCAGCTCTCCCCTTCCATGGCGCTGGACGCCTCCACCGCCTATCTGCCGCAGCACACGTTCTTTGTGGAAAACCTCTATCACGGCATGATCTATAAGGACGGCTACACCGAGGAGCTGCTGCGCACCCTGCTTCTGACCGACGAGATCGAGGACGTGCACAGCGATCCGCGCTATCCGCAGTTCCACGCGACGACGAACAAGTCGCACGCTGTATTCGCTGCCTTTAACCGCAGTACGGAGGGCTTCGCCTGCAACGACGACACGGCGCTTGTTGTCCGTAACCTTTCGGAAAAATACCCGATGAAGCTGCTGGGGATCGAGGCCCGCGGCGTCGACGTTACGTTCAACGCGCTGAAGACCAAGTGGCTGAAGCCCGGCGCGTCGCTGGAGCTGGCGTTCTCGGGCGCGTTCCCGCAGGTGAGCGGCAAGGCGTTCGACCTTGTGATCGACTATGAGCAGCTCGGCTCCGCCACGCCGCGCGGCCAGCGGACGCTGCATTTCACGCTGCAGAACGGCGACCGCGTGCCCTATGACGAAAACAGCCCCTTTGTGCCGGTGAACGCCGCCGGCGCGCTGGATCAGGTTTTGCCTGCCGAAAAGACGCCGCTGCTGCAAAAGACGGGCGTGCGCGATCTGCTTTCCATGTGGGTGCAGTTCCTGCGCTCGCTGCAGGTATTTCTGAAAGCGATGAAACCGACTGCGGGGTAACCATCCGAACAGAAGTCAAGAGCTGCTGCTTTGAAAGCAACAGCTCTTTCTGTTTTCTGTTTTCTGTTTTCTGTTTTCTGTCTTCTGTTTTCTGCTTCATCATTCGTGCATCGCAGCCCGCAGCGCGGAACGCCGCGAGCGTGTTTTCCGGATAAGCGGAAGAGAAACCCCGGTGCGCCTGGTAAATGATGACGGACGCAGGGACATCCGGCGGCGTCGGGGGTTCAGGCTCCGTGGTTGGTTCTGTCGGCATCACCGTCACCTGCGAGGTCGGTTCCGGCTGCGGCTGCGGGTCGGGCTTGTTCCCGCCCGCTAGCAGGCCGGTGAAGAATGCGATGATCGCCATGAAAAAGGCTGTAATTTTTGCCCAGAATGCTTCCATAGAGGTTTCCTCCTGGTCCTGATACCGGAATCAGCATAACACACGGATAAGCATCTGTCAATCGATTCGGAGTGAACAGCGCTTTTCAGGGAGTAAACGAAGAAACGGACAGAGAATCTGCCCGTTTCGTTTGTGTTGTTTCGCGTCTGTCAAATGCGGAAGAAATCGAGATCCACCGCGTCCGCCACGGCGTGGCCGCCCGCCTCATTGAAGTGCAGCTTGTCGCCGCCGAGGAAGGCGCGCTTTGCGTGCTGCGGCCTGTCGGGGTCGGCGGTGACGGCGCCCAGGTCCAGCAGCGCGTCGAACGCGTCCGCACGGGTGCGCAGCGCCTCGTTGACCTGATCCACAAGATCGCTCTTTTCTTTGGTGCCGTCAATATGGTCGATGAGATAAGGCAGCGTGGTGCCCATCACGCGGATGCCCCGCGCGCGCATGTCGGCGGCCATGGAGAAGATGCCCTGCGTCAGGATGTCAATATCGGGCTTTTCGCTGCTGCGTCCGCTGACGGAGCCGAACTGGAGCACGTCGTTGACGCCGACCTCCAGCACCGCGTGGGTGATGTCGGGATACTGCAGCACGTCGCGTCCGAGGCGGTTGAGCGAGCGCACGCCGTAAAAGCCCTTGAGCGGGAACACGGGCGACGTGTCGCGCAGCACGCGGTTGCCGCCGATGGAGCGGTTGATGACGCTGAACCGGCCGGGAAACGCTTCTCGGATGCGGTCTTCAAACGGATTGACCCAAAAGCCCTGCTGGCTCAGAGAATCGCCGAAGACCACGATGGACGAGGCGCCGTCGCCGTTGAGCAGCTCCACCGTGTCGAACAGCGGAATCGGGCGCGGCAGCTTCATGCGCAGCAGGCCGCAGGCCAGCCACTGCACGCTGTCTTTGAAGCGCGTCAGGTCGTCCGGGAAAATGCTGTGGCGGCGGTCGCCGTGCATCATCAGGCACCGCGCGTTGTTCAGCAGATTGCCGCTTTGCAGCGGCCCGCCGTTGACGCACACGCTGACGCAGAGATAATCCCCCGCCTGCACGCGGATTGCGCCCGCTTCGGTGGCGGCCGTTTCGCCCGGGGGCAAAAACGCCGGTGCGTCGAGATCGATGCTGTCTCCGGTGAGCACGCCCTCTTCGTCGCAGGGCGCGGCGCTGACGCCCCCGAGCACAACCGCGGCGCGGCCGTGTTCGTTGGAAAGCTTCACACGGATCGCCGTGCCGCTGATATTGCTGCGAAGCACCAGACGCAGCGTGCGGCAGCCGTCGGCAAACGAAAACGCCGACAGCGCCGTGTGCGACTGTCCCCAGGTCTGAACCCATTGCTGCATAATAACGCCTCCTTGCGGCCTGTGATTGTTTGATTGTGGGATTGTGTGATTACGCGGCGGCCTTCACCTTTTGATAGGTGCCGGTATGCACTTCCTTGCCGGTGCCTTCGGCGTCCTTGATGGTCACGAGTGTCTTCACCGCGTTGCCCGCCTTGTCATAGGTATAGGCGTTTGTATATCGGGTGACCGAGCCGTCCTGGCTGCGAACGGTGGTTTTGTGGGTGCTTTCGCGGCCTTTCTTGTCATAGGAAATGATTTCCGTCGTTTTGGTCGTATCGCCGAAGTTCGTTTCCGCGGTCGTCTTCTTGACCGGGTTGCCCTTCTTGTCGTTGACAAAGGTTTCGGTCAGCTTGTTGCTGACGCCGTCGTTGTCTTTTTCAACCTTGGTGTGCTTCGTCAGGAAGCCGTTTTTGTCAAAGGTAAAGACCTCGTTCGACTTTTGCGCCGAGCCGTAGGAATCCTTGCGGACGATCGTTTCCGTCAACAGGCGCTTTTGCTTGTCGAAGGTGCGCTTCGTGGTCTCGGTCTTCCAGAAGCCGTCGTCGGACGTTTCGCGATAAACGGTCTTGCGCTCGTTGCCCTTTTTGTCATACGTATGCGTCGTCGTCTTTTTCAGCTTGGACAGATAGGGCAAAAAGCCGCTTTCCTCCACCGCATACTCCTTGACCAGTCTGCCGTTCTTGTAGGTATACTTCACGGTTTCGTTCTTCAGCAGGTCGATGCTGGACGCGCTCTTGCAGGACGCCTTGACCACGCGGTTCTGTTTGTCATAAGCGTAGGTATATACGTCGCGCATGGTGATGCCGTCCGCCTGACGCTGTTCCACCACAGCCCCGGTTTTGTTGCCCTTGGCGTCATAGGTCAGGGTGCGCACGCTGACGTCGGTCCCATCTTCGTGCTGCATGGTGAGCGTTTCCTTGATCAGCCGGTCCTTCTTGTCATAGGTATAGACGGCAAGGTATTTTTCGAAAAAGCCGTCCGTACTGCTGAACGAATAGGCTTCCGTGACCAGGTTGCCCGCCTTGTTGTAGGTGCAGGTCTTGGTACTGCCGAAGCGGCTGTCGCTGCCTTCGACGTTCTTGTCCACTTCTTTGAGCAGACGGCCCTGCTGGTCAAAGGTGCAGGTTCTGACGGAGCGCGTGCCGTAAGTGGATTTCATGGTTTCTCTGGTGCAGACATAGCCGTTTTCGTTGATCTGGCTTTCATGAACCAGCCAGTCGCCCTCTTCATCCAGCGCAGACACCGCCGTCAGAAAACACGGCAGGAGCATCAGAAGGGTCAGGACAAGCGCGAGGCTTCGTTTAAGTTTCATTGGAATTCCTCCTTGCGAGATAGTGAAAAAAAAGACGGATCATCTTTCCTGTTAATCGTAACATACGGACGGCGAAAAATCAAGAGCGACTTTGACGAAATTGCAATCTTAAGAAAAGAAGCGGCCCGCTTTTCGGCGGAGATGGCCGACGCGGGCGCGGGATGAAAAAACCGGGCCGCTTTTCAAGAAAACGGTCCGGTCTTCTGTCTCAAGAATGCAAGGGGCGCTTTCCCGTCTTACTTGCGGCCGAGCAGATGCGCAAAGAAGTAGAGCATGCCGTGATAGAAGCGCACGCACAGCCCGCTGAAGTCGTTGGCGTGTTCCGTGCCGCACCACGGGCAGATGTCGGGAACGGCTGCCTGCCGCTGTTCATCCTCGGCTTTCAGCCGAGCGTAAGTCGCTTCCGCCGTTGTCAGCTCGCCGTATCTCGTGACAAGCGATTTCTGCGTGTTCGTCAGCTGATCGTAGGCGGTTCTGGCGCGCAGGATCTTCGTGCGGGAGGCGCCGGTGTAGGTCACCGTGCCGATCTCGGAGATCAGCTGATCCACGGCGGCAGCGGCGTTGCGGTCGCTTCTTTTCTTCAGCTCGGCTGCTTCTTGCGCGGCGTAGGAGCTTTCGGCCTGGGTCAGCGCATCCAGATTGCCCACCAGTCTGCGCTGCGTGCCGCTGAGCGCCTCAAAGGCCGCTCTGGCCGCGTCGATCTTCGCTTTGCTTTCCGGCGTAAACGTCACCGCGCCGATGGCTTCGATCAGGGCTTCCACTTCGGCCGCAGCCGCCAGGTCGGCGGGATCGGCCCCGGCAGCAGTTCCGGTTTCGGCAAACGCCGAGAACGAAACCGCCGGACAGACCGCCAGCAGCATCAGCAGAGAAAGCACAAGGGCGAGGGTCTGTTTCCATAAGGTTGTCTTCGATCTCATAAAGATTCCTCCTTATTCCATGGTACAAAGATATTATAGCACAAGGAAAACGGACTTGTCTATAGTTTTGTATATTTCTTCCGTTGTGTTCTTCCGTTCGCTGTGAAAACCGCCGAAAAAAAGCGCCTTCTGCAGGCAGACAAAAGGCGCTTTCTTCTCTGGTGCGGGTAACAGGGCTCGAACCTGCATGGATTTCTCCACTGGATCCTAAATCCAGCGTGTCTGCCAATTCCACCATACCCGCGCGGCTTTCGTTATTATATCGAAAAAAGCCGGCGCTGTCAAGCGTCGCCGTCCGCCGAAAGCAGCTTTTGCTGCAGCGTCAGCAGCGCGGCGCGGCGCGCTTCGGTTTTTGCTTTGTCCGGCACGAGGACCCCGCCCGCTTCGCGCAGCACGGTTCCCGCGGCGACGCCGGCGGGCAGCGCCCAGGACGGCAGGCGCAGCAGGGCGCCGTCGGGCGCGGCGAGCACGGCAAAGCCCGCTTCGATGCGGTCAAGCACATATTCCATCAGGACGACACTCCTTCCCCGGCAACGTCGGCCCGAAAGCCCCCGGCATAGCACGAGAAGACGATATCCGACTGCCAATCGGTGCGGTACACCTTGACGCCGTGCCGGTCGAAATACTGCAGCACCTCGCTGTGCGGATGGCCGTAGTCGTTGCCCGCGCCGCACGAGATCACGGCAGACCGCGGCTTTGCGGCCTTCAAAAACGGCGGGCACAGCGCGCCGGAGGAGCCGTGGTGCGGCGTTTGCAGTACGTCGCAGCGGAGATCTTCGCCGGATTGCAGCAGCGCTTCCTGCACGGCGGTTCCGGCGTCGGCCGGCAGCAGAAAGACAGTGTCGAACGCCGCGACGCGGCAGAAGACGGACATATCGTTGAGATCCTCCGATTGTTCCAGCGGCGCAAGCACGCGCAGCGAGACGTTCGCCAGCGAATATTCCGCGCCGGGCTTTGCCGCGGCGAGGCGGATCTGCCGTTCGCGCACGGTGTTCAGCAGCGATTCATACGCATAGGACGCGGGCATGTTCGCTTCAGTCAGCTGCGGCACAAGCAGCGTTTCGGTCGGGACGGCCTGCAGCACCTCCGGCAGCGCGCCGACGTGGTCGCTGTGGGGGTGCGTGGCCACCGCGAGTCTGAGCGTTTTCACACCGCAGGTGTTGAGACAGGCGATCACGCGGTCAGCATACGCGCGCTCGCCGGCGTCGATGAGAATGCCCTCGCTGCCGCTCTGGATCAGCACGGACGACCCCTGCCCCACGTCGAGAAAATGCACGCGGACGCAGTCGCCGGAAAAGACCGGCTCCTGCTTCGGCAGCAAATCGTCGCCGTAGCCGACCAGCAGCGCGAAGCAAAGCAGCAGCACTGCCGCAAGGACAGTCCACCTAACGCTTTTTCGCTCTGCTCTGCGGTGTTCCATAACGGGTTCCGCCTTTCTTTTGGGAGGTTGCGCGGGCCTTTTGCTGCGCGCGGCCGGGCGCGGGACGCACCAGACACTGCGGCCCCGTGCCGATCAGGTCATAGCGGCCCGCGCGGCGCAGCGCCTGCTCCACGAGGTCGCGGTTCTGCGGCAGATAGTATTGCAGCAGCGCGCGCTGCATGGCCTTTTCCTGCGGCGATTTCGCCACGTAGACCGGCTCCATCGTGTAGGGGTCAAGGCCGGTGTAAAACATACAGGTCGAGATCGTGCCGGGCGTCGGATAGAAGTCCTGCACCTGCTCGGGGCGGATCCGGCGCTTTTTGAGGAACAGCGCCAGCTCGATCGCTTCCTTGAGCGTGCTGCCCGGGTGCGAGCTCATCAGATACGGCACGAGGTACTGCTCCTTGTTCGCCTGGCCGGAAAGCTCGAAATACTTTTTGGAAAACGCGAGATAGGCGTCGATGTGGGGCTTGCCCATCTTGTCGAGCACGATGGCCGAGCAGTGCTCGGGCGCCACCTTGAGCTGCCCGCTGACGTGGTATTTCACCAGCTCGCGGAAGAAGGTGTCGTCGGGGTCTTTGAGCATATAGTCGTAACGGATGCCGGAACGGATGAAGACCTTTTTCACCTTCGGCAGACTGCGCACCGCGCGCAGCAGGTCCACGTAGTCGCTGTGGTCGGCCACGAGCGCCGGGCAGGCTTTCGGGGCCAGACACTTTTTGCCCTTGCAAAGCCCGGCTTTCAGCTGCTTGTCGCAGCTTGTGCGGCGGAAGTTCGCCGTGGGGCCGCCGACGTCGTTGATGTAGCCCTTGAAGTCGGGCAGCTCCGTCAGCAGCTTCGCTTCGCGGAGGATCGATTCCTTGCTGCGGGTCGAGATGAAGCGGCCCTGATGCAGCGCGATCGAGCAGAAGTTGCACGCGCCGAAGCAGCCGCGGTTGTGCGTGATGGAAAAGCGGACCTCCTCGATGCCGGGCACCTTGCCGATCGCGTCATAGGAGGGGTGATAGGTGCGCATATAGGGCAGCGCGTAGACGGCGTCGAGCTCCTGCGTGGTCAGCGGCGGCATCGGCGGATTCTGCACCAGCATTTTGCCGCCGTGGCGCTGCTTGAGCAGCCTGCCGCGGATGGGATCCTGTTCGTCCTGCTCGATCCGGCAGGAAAGCGCGTATTTTTCCTTGCTTTGGCAGACCTGCTCGAACGACGGGCATTCCGCGCCGGTCAGCGGCGTTTCGCGCACGTCGCAGGCATAGCAGGTACCGCGGATGTCGCGCAGAGAGGCCACCGGCTCCCCTGCCGCCAGCCGGTCGGCGATTTCAACGGTCTGCTTTTCGCCCATCCCGTAGGAGATCAGATCGGCCTGCGCGTCAAAGAGGATGGAGCGGCGGATCTTGTCGTCCCAGTAGTCGTAATGGGCAAAGCGCCTGAGCGAGGCTTCCAGCCCGCCGATGATGATCGGGATATCGCCGTAGGCCTCACGGATGCGGTTGCAGTAAACGATAACGGCGCGGTCGGGACGCGCCCCAGCTTTGCCGCCGGGGGTGTATGCGTCGTCGCTGCGCCGTTTTTTGGCGGCGGTATAGTGCGCCACCATGGAATCGATATTGCCGGAGGAGACGAAAAAGCCGTATTTCGGGCGGCCGAAGCGCATGAAATCCGCCGTGGAGCGCCAGTCCGGCTGCGCCAGAAACGCCACGCGGTAGCCGGCATGCTCCAGCACCCGCGTGATGATGGCGGCCCCGAAGGACGGATGATCCACGTAGGCGTCGCCGTTGACGTAGACGAAGTCGGGCGCGTCCCAGCCGCGCGAAAGCATCTCCTCTTTTGTGATCGGCAAAAACTGCGCCATGTATAACCCTTCCCGTTCTTTTTTCTTCCATCTTAGTCACAAACGCCGGAAATGCCGCTGAGCGTCAGCCGGTTGATCAATTCGGCGATTTCCTGCGGCGGAATCGACATATCGCCCGCCGCCCACGTCCGCATGATAGCCACGCTGCCGCTGATGATGAACGCAAAGGCGATCTCCATTTTTTCCTCACTCAGCTGCACGCCCATCTCTTCCCAGCTTTGCAGAATGAAGCTTTTGCCGAGCATGATGACGTCCTGCATAAACGCGGGGTCGCCGTTGGCGGAAAGCAGAATTTTGCAAAACTCTTTTTTGTCCAGCACGATCTGGCAGATCTGCTGCAACAGCTGCAGCGTATCGTTCTGATGCAGCTTTGCGCCGAGCGATTCCACAATCTGCGCCGAAAACTCCTCTTCGATTTCCTGCAGCAGATCACGCGTTGTGTAATAATGCTTATAGAACGTGTTGCGGTTGATCTCAGCGCGGCGGCAAAGCTCGGTCGGGGTGATCTTGTCGATCGGCTTTTCCTTCATCAGCTCCAAGAGGCTTTCTTTGAGGAACATCTTGGTATACAGCACGCGCCGGTCCACTTTTGTTTCGGGTTTTTGAACCATTTTTGAACCCCCTGTAACTATCGAACTCTTTGCGCCGGAATTGTTATTTAAAAGAACAATCCATGAATGAACCGTCGCTTTTATCACAATCAGGCAGCACAGATGTTAAATAACACTCGGAAACTTAATAAGCTGACTGTTGATTATTTATCACGGTTCAAAGTATAATACAAGACATAGAAAAAGTCAAGCAGGAGGTCAAGAGATGAAAAAAGACTTCAGCGTGGTCACCGGCGGCACAGGCTACGTCGGGCTGCAACTTGTGAAATATCTGATTGCGCAGGGCGAAAAAGTGAAGCTCCTGTTGCTGGAGGATCACCCGTGTCTGGAGGGCATTGACTGCGAAAAGCACGTGGGCAACATCTGCAACCCGGTGGATCTCGACGCATGTTTCCGCGGCGCAAAAACGGTCTATCACATCGCCGGCGTTGTGGATATTTCCGGCAAGAAAGAAGAGCTGATGTGGAAGGTCAACGTGGAGGGCACCAAAAACGTGGTGGAAAGCTGCAAGCGGTGCGGCGTTGAAAACCTGATCTATGTTTCGTCCATCGACACTTACCCCGACAAGTTTTCGGACGAAATGAAAACCGAGCTGTCTTCCTACAGTGAAGTGGGCCTGACAAGCGGCTATGCCATTACAAAGGCGCTGGCAACGCAGATCGTGCTGGACGCCAAAGACGAGCTGAAGGTTTGCTGCGTGCAGCCCACCGGTGTTCTCGGTCCCGACGATTACATGGGTTCGAGCATCGGCGCCATGATGGATCTGTTCATCAAGGGACTGTTCCCGGTCTCCATGAATTTCGGACGCTATAATTTTGTGGACAACCGCGACATGGCGCACGCCATGTATCAGGCCGCAAAGCAGGGACGCAGCGGCGAATGCTATATTCTGGGCGGCGAAATCGTCACAGTGGATGAGCTGATGGGACACATGGCCCAGGCGCTCGGCAAAAAGAAGCCGAAGATCAAGATCTCCAAAAAGCTGATCGTTCCCTTTGTGCCGCTGATCTCCGGCATCATGAATCTTGCTAAGCTGCCCCCGATGCTCAACAGCTTTTCGCTGAGCAAGCTGGAGGAAAACTGCAATTTTTCGAATGAGAAGGCAAAGCGCGAACTGGGCTTTTCGCCGCGTCCCGCCGCGGAAACCATTCGCGACACCGTGCTCTGGCACCAGAAGAAGCTGAGAGGAGAAGTGTAAGATGAAATACGTATTGTTCACGGGCGCGACCGGCGACCTGGGCCGCTGCTGTGTGGAAGCGATTGCCGGGCTCGGCGACTGGACGGTCTTTGCCGGCGGCACCAACGAAGAAAAGCTGCATACCCTCGGCGAGCTGGAACGCGTAATCCCCGTCCGGCTGGACGTGACGGACGAAGAGAGCATCAACGAAGCCTATGAAACCGTGCGGCGGCATACCTACCGGCTGCAGGCGGTCGTCAACTTTGCCGGCATCCACACTTTTACCTCCATGGTGGAGGGTAACTGTGTGGAAGAGATCGAGAAGATGCTGAACATCAACGTCTTAGGCATGGTTCGGGTCAACAAGCGGTTTTTTGAAATGGTGCGCATCGGGCGCGGAAGAATCATCAACTGCTCTTCAGAGAGCGGCTGGATGACCCCGCAGCCGTTCAACGGGCCCTACACCATGACGAAGTATGCGGTGGAAGCCTATAACGATTCGCTGCGGCGCGAGCTGATGTATCTGGATATTCCGGTCGTTAAGCTGCAGCCCGGCTCGTTCAAAACGCAGTTGACCGAAAAGATCTTCCGCGATTTCGATCAGGTCATTCAGACCACAAACTATTTCAAAAAAGTGCTGACCACCATGCGCCCCATGATGACGATGGAGCTGGGATTGGATCACGACCCGAACAAGCTGGCAAAGAAGCTGATCCGGGCGCTCACGGCCAAAACGCCGCTGACGAAGTATAAGGTTTGCACCGGAAAGCTGCTGATGACGCTGGAGCTCTTGCCCGACAAGGCCGTCGATCTCGCCTATAAACTGCTTGTAAACTGAAAAAAGCCGCCGGAGAGGTCTCCCCTCTCCAGCGGTATTTTTGTTTAATCAGAAAGAATGTCGAACGAGTTGATGTCGCCGCCGTCGCCGTAATCCTTGCTCGCCTGCTTTTCGGCCAGCTGCGATTTGGTCATCAGCACCTTGCGGGGCTTGCTGCCCTCGGACGGGCCGACCACGCCGCGCTGCTCCAGCTCGTCCATGATCCGCGCCGCGCGGGCGTAGCCCAGCCGCAGCTTGCGCTGCAGCAGCGTGGTGGAAGCCTGCTGGGTTTCCACAACCACTTCGATGGCCGCGTCGATCATGACGTCGCCACCGTCTTCCGCGTCGTCGCCCGCAGAGGCGAGGGCGTTCTTTTTCTTTTCGGCGGTCGCCTGACGCTCGATCTCTTCCATGATCTCGTCGTCATATTCCACCTCGGCCTGCGCCTTGATGAAATCGACGATGTTTTCGATCTCTTCCTCCGAGACGTAGGCGCCCTGAATGCGCACGGGCTTGCTGTTGCCGATCGGGCTGAAGAGCATATCGCCGTTGCCGAGCAGCTTTTCGGCGCCCACGGCGTCGAGAATCGTGCGCGAGTCGACCTGGCTGGACACCGAAAGCGACAAACGCGAGGGAATGTTCGCCTTGATGATGCCCGTGATGACGTCGACCGAGGGACGCTGGGTGGCGACCACGAGGTGCATGCCCGCGGCGCGCGCCTTCTGCGCCAGACGGCAGATGGAATCTTCCACTTCCTTGGGCGAAATCATCATCAGATCGTTCAGCTCGTCGATGAAGATCACGATCTGCGGCATGTGCTCGTATTCGGGGCGGCCGATGATGTATTTGTTGAAGCCCTTGATGTCGCGTACCCCGCACTGGGAGAAGAGCTTATAGCGGTTTTCCATTTCGCCCACGGCCCACGCGAGCGAGCCGGCGGCCTTGCGCACGTCGGAGATCACGGGCACGAGCAGATGCGGGATGCCGTTATAGACGGAGAATTCCACCTGCTTCGGGTCGATCATCAACAGCTTGACGTCATCGGGCGAGGCGTTATAGAGGATGGAGCAGACCATGCAGTTGAGGCACACGGACTTACCGGAGCCGGTGGTGCCGGCAATCAGAAGGTGCGGCATCTTGGCAAGGTCGGTGCAGTTGACGTGGCCGGTGATGTCCTTGCCGAGCGCCACGTTGAGCTTGCTGCGGCTGGACTGGAATTCGGACGAGGCGATGATCTCGCGCAGGGTGACGCTGGCGCGCGTCTGGTTGGGCACCTCGATGCCGACCGCGGATTTGTTCGGAATCGGCGCTTCGATGCGGACGCCGGAGGACGCGAGGTTCAGCGCAATGTCGTCCGCGAGGGACGTGATCTTGCTGATCTTGACGCCCGGGGCGGGCTGCAGCTCATAGCGCGTGACCGAGGGGCCGCGGCTGACGCCGATCAGCGTGGTTTCCACGCCGAAGCTCTTGAGCGTATCAACCAGCTTTTGCGAGGTCTGGCGGATTTCGGCGGAAATGTCGCCGCCCTTGCTGAAATCCGGCTCCCTGAGGCAGCGGATCGGCGGCAGCACGTAGTCTTTCTTGCTGCGGCGCTTCTTGTCTTCGGGGAAGGCCAGCACTTCCTTCTGGTTCTTTTTGGCGTTGCGGTTCGCTTCCTTGACCGCTTCGTCCACCAGGCGGGAGGCCTCGTCCTGCGGCTCGGCCGCGTCGACCTCCTCAAAGCCCTCGGGCAGCACCGCGGGCGCGGCGGGCGGCTCCGGTTCGGGCGCCGGCGCCGGTTCTGGCTCAGCGGGCAGATCGGCGCCCTCCGCGGGCTCCACGAAGGTGAACAGCCGGTTCTGCGGCGTATAGGGCTTCGGGGCGCGGTAATCGCGCGGCGGACGGTCGTCCTGCAGGTCGACCTCGGTTTTGGTGAAGTCGAACATCGCGTGGCGCTTTTCCTGTTCGATGCGCAGCCGCTCCTCCTCAGAAATCACGCGCTGCGCTTCCAGCTTCTGCCGGCGCTCCAGCTCGCGCTGTTCGCGGCGGACGGTGCGCTTCTGACGGTTGCTTTCGTGCGTCGCGTCAATCTTCTCCTTGCTTTTGGTGATTGCGCTGGAAACGGAATCGCTGACGGTATCCACGCTGATGTTAAGATAAAGGATGACCGCGAGAATCAGCAGCGCAAACACGATGACAAAGCCGGCCGCCTTGCCGCAGGTGTGCAGCAGCGCGCCGCCCAGCAGAGCGCCGAGGATGCCGCCGGTCATCTGGAAGCCGTCGAAGGCGATGGAATACCCGTCGGTCATGGCCTGCCGCAGCTGGTCGCCGTAGGTGCCGTCCGCCACGGAGAACGCGGCCAGATGGAGGATGGAGCTGCAGACCGCCGTGAGGAACACGCCGGCCAGCGACGTCACCAGAAGCGAACGCCGCAGCGAATCGGTGGCCATGCGCACGCCGATGACGAACATACAGACGTTGAACACGTAAAACGAAACGCCGAAGAACGCAAAGAACACGCCGCGGATGCGGGCCCAGACGTTGAAACCCGGGATAAACGCGACGCACAGGAACACGAGCGACAGCACAAGATAGATCAGCATGAGCAGCTTGCGGTGGCTCTCGTAATAGCTGACTGCGGGTTTGGCGTTCTTTTTGGCTTTTGCGCCGCCGCTCTTTTTGGCGGCGGGCTTCTTTTTGGCGGCGGATTTCTTCCCGGCCGCCGTTTTTTTCTTATCTGCCATAATCCCCTCTTCTTTTAAAAGACGAATGCGGAAACCGCAATAAACAGACCGAACACGATGGAATAGACGGCGAAGAACACGAAGTGCCTGCGCACGTTGTACTTGCTGATCAGATGGATCATCAGCAGGCTGCCGAGCGCGGCGCCCACGGCGGCCAGCGCGATCATGACGGGGTTCAGCACGATGCCGCCGATGATGTAGCGCACGATGCGCGTCACGTTGATGATGAACATGGAGGGCGCAAGATAGAGCAGCACCTCACGCACGATGACTCTGGGATCCACGTCGCAGATCAGCAGGCCGGTGCCGCCCACGGCCACGTTGGACACGCCGGGCAGAAAAAAGCCCAGAAGCTGATAGACCGCAAAGCGCAGCACCGCCAGCGGGCCCGACGAGCGGACCGTTTCGGCGTAACGGCGGCTTGTGTACCACACGGCGATGAACAGAAACAGGCCGGAGCCGACGCAGCACGACGCGGTGACCAGCAGATAGTTTTCCTGCAGAAGATTGGTGAAGATGTCGATCACCGGGCCCACGTTCGGAATCGGGACGAACATGACGAGCGCCGGAATCAGCGAGATCAGCAGGTTCAGAAGGATGCGGCGGTAGCTCTTTTTGGAAGCGGGATCGCCGCCCTTTTTGGTGAACACGGAATATACCAGCGCCTTGCGGTAGATGCGGCGCAGATAGCCGAACACGACCAGCGAAAACGCCGTCGCAATTACGGCGTAGTAAAAGCCCAGCAGCGCCTTGTCGTTGGTGAACGACAAGACGGACGACAGAAAGGCATAGTGGGCGCCGAAGGAAACGGGCAGCGCCGTGAACATGCCGCTGATGAGGGCGATGATCAGCATCTTGATATAATAGAGCATAACGGTTTCCTTTCTTTCGGAAGTTCAGTCGGAATCAGGCTTCTTCGGTCGGGGCGGCGGGTTCGGACGCGGGCGCTTCGGGCGCCGGTTCGGGCTGCTGCGGAAGCTCCGCGGAGCCGGTCTCCATCAGCCGCTTGAAGGCTTCGCCGTCGATCTTTTCATGCTCGATCAGATACTTTGCCAGCGTGTGGAGCTGATCTTCGTGACAGGAAAGAATCGCGTCGCAGCGGGCATAGCCGTCGTTGATGATGCGCTTGACCTCCTCGTCCACCTGTGCGGCCACGGTTTCGGAATAGGCGCGGGCGTTGGAATAATCGCGGCCGAGGAAGATCTCGTGGGTGCCGGATTCCAGCGACAGCGGGCCGATCACGTCGCTCATGCCGTAGCGGGTGACCATGTCGCGGGCGATCTGCGTGGCGCGCTCCAGATCGTTGGACGCGCCGGTGGAGATATCGCCGAGGATCAGCGCTTCGCTGACGCGGCCGCCCAGCAGCACCACGATGTCGTCGAGCATGCCGGCTCTGGAGCGGTAGGATTTGTCTTCGGTCGGCAGCGACATGGTGTAGCCGCCCGCCATCCCGCGCGGGATGATGGAGACCTGATGGACGGGATCCTGGCTTTCCAGATGGAACGTGGCAACGGCGTGGCCGGCCTCATGATAGGCGGTCAGCCGCTTTTCCTTGTCGGAAATCTTGTGGGAGCGCTTTTCGGTGCCCACAACGACCTTGATGGTCGCCTCTTCGATTTCGGCCATGGTAATGGCCTTTTTGCCGCGGCGGGCGGAAAGCAGCGCCGCTTCGTTGAGTAGGTTTTCAAGATCGGCGCCCGTGAACCCGGCGGTGGACGCCGCAATCACGTGCAGCTTGACGTCCGGGCCGAGGGGCTTGCCTTTGGCGTGGACCTTGAGGATCTCCTCGCGGCCCTTGATGTCGGGATAGTTGACGGTGATCTGGCGGTCGAACCGGCCGGGACGCAGCAGCGCCGGGTCCAGAATGTCGGGGCGGTTCGTGGCGGCAATGATGATGACGCTTTCGTTGGCGTCAAAGCCGTCCATCTCCACCAGCATCTGGTTGAGCGTCTGCTCGCGTTCGTCGTGGCCGCCGCCCATGCCGGCGCCGCGGTGGCGGCCGACGGCGTCGATCTCGTCAATGAACAGGATGGAGGGCGCCAGCTTCTTGGCCTGAGCGAACAGGTCACGCACGCGCGACGCGCCGACGCCGACGTACATTTCAACAAAATCGGAGCCGGAAATGGAAAGGAACGGCACGTTCGCTTCGCCGGCCACGGCGCGCGCCAGCAGCGTTTTGCCGGTGCCCGGCGGGCCCACGAGCAGCACGCCCTTGGGAATGCGGGCGCCGAGCGCGCTGAACCGCGCGGGATCCTTCAGGAATTCCACGATCTCCTGCAGCTCTTCCTTTTCTTCGTCGCAGCCGGCCACGTCCTTGAAGGTCGCCTTCTTTTTGGTGTCCTTCGCGTCGGTGACGCGCGCCTTGCCGAACGAGAGCGTGCGGTTGTTTTCCATGGTGATGCTCTGGCCCATCTTGCGGTAGAAATAGAACATGGCGAACACGAAGAGGGCGCCCATCACAAGCATGGGCAGCATGGAGAACCAGAAGGAGTTGTTGCTGCCGGCCTTGTAGTCATAGCTGATCTTCGCCTCGGGGTGCTCCTCGTTATACTGCACCACGTCTTCGTGGATGTCCCGGATGAACAAGTCCACGCTGGGCAGCGCGTATTTTTGCACGGTGTTGTCGCCCTGCACCTTATAGAGCAGCGCGCCCGAGCTGAAATTCACGGTGTACTCCGTAACCTTGTGGCTGCGGAACAGATCCATGATCTCCGAATAGGTCGCTTTCTTTTCGCCGCGGCCCGAAGAGAACATGGCGATGCTGGCGATCAGGAGAATCGGAACAATCAGATAGAGCAGATTGCCCCACTTGCGTTTATCGTTCATCAATGTGTTTCCTCCTGTGCGTTCGTGTTATCGTAAACCTCCGGCTTGAGAATGCCGATGAAGGGTAAATTGCGGTATTTCTGGTCGTAGTCGAGGCCGTAGCCGACCACGAATTCGTTTTCCACGGTGGCGCCGATGTAGGTCGGCTTGATCTTCACGCTCTTATCGCGGCGCTCCGGTTTGTCAAGCAGCGTGCAGATGGTGACGGAATTCGCGCCCTTTCTGGCAAAGATATCCGACAGCTTCTGGAGCGTGCGCCCGGTGTCGAGGATGTCCTCCACGATCAGGATATCGTAGCCGTGCACGTCCTTGACCGAAAGGTCGTCGGTCACGGAAACGTTGCCGGAGCTTTCGGTGCCCGCGTGGTAGCTGGACGCGGTGATGAAATCGATCTTGCAGGGAATCGTGATGTTGCGCATCAGATCCGCCATGAAGATGACGGAGCCCTTGAGCACGCTGACGATCAGCAGATTGCGGTTCTCATAATCTCGGCTGATCTGGCTGCCCAGCCGCCGCGCGATCGCCTCCAGCTCTTCCTTGCTGAAAAACACCTTTTGAATATCCTTTAGCATGCTCATGAAAGCTCCTCCTTTTGTACGATAAGCATGGTTTTTGTCTCTTCGTCCGCGCAGAATGCGCGGTCGGCGCCGAAGCCTTCGACCCAGGCGACGTTGCCGCCGCAGCAAAGCACAGCCGTTTTTGCGCGCGCCTCGGGGGAAAGTCCGGCTTCGTTGAACAGTTTTTTGAACGATTTGCTCCCCTGCCGCTTCGGCGCGGCGAACCGGTCGCCGGGCAGACGGGTGCGCAAAACCAGGTCGCCCTGCAGCTTTTCGGCGTCCAGCCGCAAACAGGCGGGCGTCGGGTCGTCGTTTGCCGCTTCGCGCAGCCGATAGACGCCCCAGGGGGTCCGAAATACGCCGTCCCGCGCCGGAACGCAGTAGGGCTCAAAGTGTTCCGGCTGTTTCGTTTCCAGCGAAACAAGGCCGTTTTTGACGCGGAAAAAGCGGTCGGACGTCAGCGAAACGCGGCCGGCGCCGGCCTTGACCGCCGCGGCGCAAAGCGCAACGTGGCGCGCCTCCGGCGGCTTTGTCATCCATCCGGAAAGCAGCTGCGCCGTGCATTCCGAAAGCAGCGCGT
>JAEEGL013386362.1_pt1 | contig 21021 bp, 19 predicted proteins | sample 9134231 | NCBI WGS metagenome assembly JAEEGL01 (sample SAMN16246548, study PRJNA631951) | gut metagenome | biome: gut microbiome; feature: rumen; material: fiber-attached | host: Bos | place: Iran: Karaj | collected 2018-10 | reverse complement strand
ACGCCGTCGAGCGCCTCGTCCAGACGCTTCGGCGGCATATCGTGCTGGTACTGCCCGACGCCGATCGCCTTCGGCTCGATTTTGACGAGCTCGGCGAGCGGGTCCTGCAGGCGCCGCGCTATCGAAACGGCGCTGCGCAGCGTCAGATCGAAGTCCGGCATCTCCTCGGCGGCGAGCTTGGACGCCGAATAGACCGACGCGCCCGCCTCGCTGACCACCATATACGACACTTTATTTGTCAACTCACGAAGCAGGTTTGCGGTAAACAATTCTGTTTCTTTCGACGCCGTGCCATTCCCTATCGCGATTATTTCGACGCCGTGCTTTTTGATGAGGTCTTTAAGTATACGCTTCGACTTTTCCGCCTGCGCCTCGCCGTGAGTGAGGTAGACGACGGAGGTGTCGAGCACCTTGCCGGTGCCGTCGACGACGGCGACCTTGCATCCGGTGCGGTAGCCGGGATCGAGCCCCATGGCGACCTTGCCCTTGACCGGCGGCTGAAGCAGCAGCTGGCGCAGGTTCGCGCCGAAAAGCTTTATCGCGCCTTCGGACGCGGAGTCGGTCAGCTCGGCGCGTATTTCCCTCTCTATCGACGGGAATATCAGGCGCGAATAGGAGTCCTCGCACGCCTCCGCGACGGCGGCGGCGCAGGGCGTTTCGCCTCTGACGTAAAGCGATCTTATCGAATTCAGCGGCTTCTCGTCATCCATGCCGATCGAGACCTTCAAAAAGCCCTCTTTTTCGCCTCTGTTGACCGCGAGGACGCGGTGCCCGGCGACGTCGCGGACGGGCTGGGAGAAGTCGTAATACTGCTCGTAGACGCTCTCCGCTTTGTTGTCCGCGGCTTTGGAGTCCAGCCGCCCGCCGAGCATTACGAGGTTGCGGACGCGGCGGCGCACCTCGGCGTTGTCGGAAACGTCCTCGGCGATTATGTCCTTCGCGCCCTGAAGCGCGTCTTCGGCGGTTTCGACTCCCTTTTCCGCGTCGATATACTTCGCGGCGAGCCCGAGCGGATCGGCGTTTCCGCTCTGCCCCGCGAGAAGCTCCTTCGCTAAGGGTTCAAGTCCCTTTTCCTTCGCGACGGAAGCGCGTGTCTTGCGCTTCGGGCGGAAGGGGCGGTAGATGTCGTCGATCTCGGCGAGCGTCGCCGCCTTGTCGAGCGCGGCGGAGAGCTCGTCGGTCATGTTCCCCTGCTCCGTTATGAGTCCGCGCACCTCCTCGCGCCGCGCGTCGAGGTTTCGCAGGTAGGTCAGTTTATCCGCGATCTGACGGATGAGCTGGTCGTCCATCGTGCCGTGCGCCTCCTTGCGGTAGCGCGCGATGAAGGGGATCGTGTTGCCCTCGTCGAGCAGGGCGATTATGTTGCCGACGTATTCTTCTTTTACGTCGAACTGCTTTGCGATCACTTCGGAATAGTTCATTTATTTCTCCGCTTTCTGAAAACAGTATCTGAACGGCGACGCGAGGAGGCCGCTTGAATTATAAAGATTGTGTTCCGGCGCGTTGCGGAAGCCCATGGAAACCCCTGCCGCGTCCGGCGGCAGCTTGACGATAACCGCGCCGTCGGCGATCGCGCACTCCGCGGGCGCCTCGCCATCCGGCAGCAGCGCGTAAACGTCGCGCGGCGCGCCGTCGAAGCGCAGGCCGTCCGCGTGGGAGAAGGTCAGCTTCGCCTCCCCGTCCGCGACGGAGACGGCTTCGAGCACCGGGCCGCAGTATTCGACCCCGCGCCCGAACTGACGGCACAACACGGCGTTCGCGAGCGCCTCGCCGACGCCGCGCTTCTTAGTCGGGTGGATGTTATCCGCCTCGCCGGTGTTGAAGAGAGTGACCATATACATCTTGTCCAGCGTCTTCGACGCCTTCTCTATCCCTTCTCGTATGACCGCCCACGCGGGCTCGCTCTCCGGCTCGTTGAACGGCATTATCTGCACGCAATAAAACGGCAGCTCGTAGCCGAAGCGTCCGCGCCAGTCGTTTATCAGCGCGGCGAGCATCTTATCGTAGTTCCGCGCCTCCTCGACGCGGCGGTCGCTTTCGCCCTGATACCACAGCGCGCCCGCGAATGAATACGGGATAAGCGGCTGCAGCTTGTGGCGGTAAAGCCAGCAGTTTTGGTTGAACTTATATTCAAAAAAGTCGTTGTGCCGCACGGCGACGAGCGCCTGATACTCCGGCGTATTCACCACCTCGGGCGAGGTCCACGCGTCCACGGTGGAAGCGCCGATGCTGCTGCATACGATCCCTACGGGAACGCCGGTCTCGGCGTTCAGCTTCGCCGCGAAGTAGTAGGCGACGGCGGAGAAGCCCTTCGACGCCTCTTTTCCGCACTTTTCCCAGCCCTTAAAGTCGAGCCACGGATTCAGGTTATCGTCCGGAAAATGCGGCTCCTTGAAGTATCTGACGGCGTCCGTTTTCGCGTACGCCTCCTGCCCGATCTCTCCGAGCATCAGCGCCATGTTCGACTGCCCGGAAGCGAGGTAAACGTCGCCGACGAGAATATCGCGGATGACGGCTTCTTCGCCGCCGAGCGTGACGCGCATTTCATAAGGGCCGCCCGCGGAAGCCGCGGGAAGCGTCACGACGAAGCCGCCGTCGGCGGTGAAGCGCGTTTCGCGGCCGAGGAAGTCGACCTTACCATCGCCTTTTCCGCTGCCGAAAACGCGTATTTCCCTATCGCGCTGCAGCACCATTCCGTCGCAGAATATTTCGGCTAATCTCATAATAACACCCCTGATAATCAATGATAATATTTTACCCCAAACGCGGCGGCAAGTCAAGCGAAATCGCCGTCGGTCCGAGCATGAAGAAAAATGCGAAACGTGTCGAAAAATCCTCTTGACATTTGACTCAAACGGTGGTAATTTTTCTATGTTAAAATCTTAAACGGACAGTGACCGATACCGATGGACTCAACGGCAAAACCTAATATCGCCGCAGCGACGAAGGCGTTTGTGAAAAAGAACGCCGTTATGTTCGTCGCTTTTATTGCAGCCGTTATCACGAGCGTCATCGTCCCGCCGGACGCCGAATACGCCCGCTACTTCGATTATAAGACGCTGACCTGCCTTTTCTGCGTGCTCGCGGTCGTCTGCGCGCTGAAGAACGTGCGCTTCTTCTACCTGCTGGCACGGAAGGCGGTGCATTTTTTCAGAAACGCACGCAAGTGCATACTCGCGCTCGTCTATATCACCTTCATAGGCTCGATGCTGATAGCGAACGACATGGCGCTGCTGACCTTCCTGCCGCTCGGATACCTCGTGTTGACGACGACCGGCAAAGAGAAGTATATGGCGTTCACATTCATAATGCAGAATATCGCTGCGAACCTCGGCGGTATGCTCACTCCCTTCGGCAATCCGCAGAACCTGTATCTTTATACGAAGTTCAACATTCCCGCGACGGAGTTCATGAAGATAATGGCGCCGCCGTTCGCGGTATCTATCGCGCTGATAACGCTCTGCTGCGTCTTTTTCGTGCGGCCGGAGCGGCTGGAGATACCGGATGAAAAGGTTGAGCTCGACCCGGTAAAAACGACGGTATATCTTGCGCTTTTCGCCCTCTCGATAGCGATAGTTTTCCGAGGAATACCCTATTGGATAGGGCTGATCGTCATTCCGGCGGCGCTGCTCGTCTTTGACAGAAAGGCGCTGCTTCAGGTGGACTATCCCCTGCTGCTGACCTTCGTTTTTTTCTTCATTTTTGCCGGCAACATGGCGCGGATAGAAGCGGTGCGCGGGTTTTTCTCGTCGCTGCTCGACCGGAACACGCTCGTTTTCAGCGCGGCGAGCTGCCAGTGCATAAGCAACGTGCCATCGGCGATACTGCTCTCGCAGTTCACGGCGAACTACCCCGACCTGCTCGTCGGAGTCAATATCGGCGGCGTCGGCACGCTGATCGCCTCGCTCGCGAGTCTGATAACCTTCCGCGAATACGTCAGGCACAATCCCGGAAAAACGTGGAGCTATATCGCGAAGTTTTCTGCGTTCAACTTCGGCTTCCTCGCGGCTCTGCTCGCCTTTATGAGCGTGATAAAACTGCTGTGAAAAGAGAATAAAAAAGTAACGGCGCGTTTCAAGCGAAACGCGCCGTTATTATTACGCCTTTTATTATTTGCTCAACTTCTCGTGGATGGCGGCGGCGGCTTTTTTGCCCGCGCCCATCGCGAGGATGACCGTAGCCGCGCCGGTGACGGCGTCGCCGCCTGCGTAGACGTTCGGCTTGCTCGATTCCATCGTCTCTTCGTTGACGATTATGCAGCCGCGGCGGTTGGTGTCAAGTCCCGCGGTCGTGCTTCTGATGAGCGGATTCGGAGTAGTGCCGAGCGCCATTATCACGGCGTTGACCGGAATGACGAAGTTGCTGCCCTGCTTCTCGACCGGACTGCGGCGGCCGCTTTCGTCCGGCTCGCCGAGCTCCATCTCGACGCACTCGATGCCGCTGACGCAGCCGTTGCCGTCGTCGAGCACGCGGACGGGGTTGGTCAGCATCTTAAAGTCGACGCCCTCCTCCTTGGCGTGATGGACCTCTTCGACGCGGGCGGGCATTTCCGCCTCGCTCCTGCGGTAGATGATATAGACGTGATCGCTGCCCATGCGGAGCGCACAGCGGGCGGCGTCCATCGCGACGTTGCCTCCGCCGACGACGGCGACGCTGCCACCGCGCTTGATGGGCGTGTCGTATTCGTCCTTGTACGCTTTCATCAGGTTGATGCGAGTCAGGTATTCGTTGGCGGAATAGACGCCGTTGAGCGCCTCGCCCTCGATGCCCATGAACTTCGGCAGGCCCGCGCCGGTGCCGACGAAGACGGCGGAGTATTCGCCGCCGAGCAGCTCGTCGATCGTGACGGCTCTGCCGACGACGGCGTTGAGCTTGATCTCCACGCCGGAGGCCTCAAGCGCGTCGATCTCCGCCTTGACGATCTCCTTGGGCAGACGGAACTGCGGGATGCCGTAGACGAGCACGCCGCCGGCGACGTGGGACGCCTCGAAGATAGTGACCGAGTAACCGAGCTTCGCGAGCGCGCCCGCGCAGGTAAGACCCGCGGGGCCGGCGCCGACGACGGCGACCTTCTTGCCGTTGGGGGCGGCTTTTTCGCCGGCGTCTCCCTTGCCGAAGCAGTAGTCGGCGGCGAAGCGTTCAAGCCTGCCGATGCCGACCGGCTCCGCCTTTATGCCGCGCACGCACTTGCTCTCGCACTGGTTCTCCTGCGGGCAGACTCTGCCGCAGACGGCGGGCAGCGCGTTCGTTTCTTTTATCTTCGCGTAAGCGCCCTCGATATCCCCCGCCTTGATAAGCGAGATGAAGTCGGGGATGCGCACGCCGACGGGGCAGCCGCTGACGCAGGGGCTGTTTTTGCAGTTGAGGCAGCGTTCCGCCTCGCCCATCGCCATTTCCATGGTGTAGCCGAGGGCGACCTCTTCGAAGTTTTTGTTTCTGACGTCCGGGTCCTGAACGGGCATCGGGCATTTGTTGGGTGTCATGTTTGCCATTATTTGCCTCCCATGCCGAGACGGCACTTATGCGCTTCGACCGCGGCCTTTTCCTCCGCCTTGTAGAAGCCGTTTCTCCTCATCGCCTCGTCGAAGTCGACGAGGTGTCCGTCGAAGTCGGGGCCGTCGACGCAGGCAAACTTTACTTCGCCGCCGACGGTGACGCGGCAGCCGCCGCACATCCCCGTGCCGTCGATCATTACGGTGTTCATGCTGACGATGGTCTTTATGCCGTACTCCTTCGTAAGCTTCGATACGAACTTCATCATCGGCAGCGGGCCGATGGCGATGACGGCGTCGTAGTCCGCGCCCTCCTCGATGTGCTTTTTCAGCTCGTCGGTGACGAAGCCCTTGTTGCCGTTGGAGCCGTCGTCGGTGGTTATGTAGAGGTTATCGCATACGGCGCGCATCTCGTCCTCGAGGATAACTATGCCGACGTTGCGGAAGCCCGCGATGATGTCCACCTTCGCGCCCATTTCGTGAAGCGCCTTCGCCTGCGGATACGCGATCGCGCAGCCGAGTCCGCCGCCGATGACGGCGGCGCGCTTTATGCCCTCCAGCTCGGACGGTCTGCCGAGCGGGCCGACGACGTCGCGGAGGCAATCGCCCTCGTTCATTTCGCCGAGGCGCATCGTTGTCGCGCCGACCTCCTGGAATATGATCGTGACGGTCTGCCTCACGGCGTCGTGGTCGGCGACGGTGAGGGGTATCCTCTCACCGTGCTCGTCGATACGGAGCATGATGAACTGCCCAGCCTTCACCTTCGCAGCGACGAGCGGCGCTTCGATCTCCATCAGCACCGTGTTTTCGTTCAGGCGTTGTCTTTTAACGATTTTGTGCATAGCCGTATTCCCCCAGAATAAGTTTGACGTATCTGTCGAGCGCGTCCTGCCACGGCGGTAGCCGTTTGAAGCCGGCGTCGTCGAGCGCCTGCTTGGACATACGTGAGTTTTTCGGACGTTTCGCTGCCTGCGGGCGCATTTGCAGGTATTCCTCCGTGCTGATCGGCTTGACCTTCACGTCCGCGCCCGCGGCGTCGAAGATCGCCTGCGCGAACTCAGCCCAACTGCAGTACCCCTCGTTCGTGGCGCAGTAGACACCGTATTTCTCCGTCCGCACCATATCGGCGAGCAGGACGGCGAGGTCCGCGGTGTAGGTCGGAGAGCCGATCTGGTCGTCGACGACGGTCAGTTCCCCCCGCGTTTCGCCGAGCTTCAGCATCGTGCGGACGAAGTTGCCGCCGTTGACGCCGAACACCCACGAAATGCGGACGATGAAGAGCTTATCCGTCTGCTCGGCGGCGCGGAGTTCGCCGAGGTATTTGCTCTCGCCGTATTTGTTTATCGGCGCTTTCGGACTGTCGGGCGCGAAGGGTTCGCTCCCCTGCCCGTCGTAAACGTAGTCGGTGCTGATGTAGATCAGTTTTGCGCCGACGGCTTTGCACGCCTTCGCGATATTGCCGGTGCCTTCGGCGTTGACGGCGAAGCAGAGCTCCGTCGCCTCCTCCGCCTTATCGACGGCAGTGAACGCCGCGCAGTGCACGACCGCGTCCGGCGCGTAGGCGGTGACGTAATCCATTACCTGCGCCGCATTCGTGAGGTCGAAATCCTCGATGTCGACGCCTTTGGCTTCTACGCCGCGCTTTTCAAGCTCCTTAACAACGTCGTAGCCGAGCTGGCCTTTGACGCCCGTAACCAATACTTTCATTTATATCGCTTCCTTATCTGCCGGAATACATCTTCTCATAATAGTTCTTGTATTCGCCGTTGATGATGTTCTCCCACCACTTGCGGTTGTCGAGATACCACTGCACGGTGTACTTTATGCCACTCTCGAAGTCGTGGGCGGGCTTCCAGCCGAGCTCGTCGACTATCTTCGTCGGGTCGATCGCGTAGCGCATATCGTGGCCGGGACGGTCGGTAACGTAGGTTATAAGCGACTCCGGCTTGCCGAGCTGTTTGAGTATCTCCTTGACGACCTCGAGGTTGGTCTTTTCGTTGTGACCGCCGATGTTATAGACCTCGCCCACTCTGCCCTTATGTATGATAAGGTCGATCGCGGAGCAGTGATCCTCGACAAAGAGCCAGTCGCGGACGTTCTCGCCCTTGCCGTAGATCGGCAGCGGCTCGTCGGCGAGCGCGCGGGAGATTATCAGCGGTATGAGCTTCTCCGGGAAGTGATAGGGCCCGTAGTTGTTCGAGCAGCGCGAGATCGTCACCGGCAGCTTGTAGGTGCGGTGGTACGCCAGCACGAGCAGGTCCGCCGCCGCCTTTGACGCGGAGTACGGGCTGGAGGTGTGGATCGGCGTCGTCTCGGTGAAGAAAAGGTCCTTCCTGTCGAGCGGCAGGTCGCCGTAGACCTCGTCGGTGGATACCTGGTGATAGCGCTTGACGCCGTATTTGCGCGAGGCGTCCAGCAGCACCTGCGTACCCATGACGTTGGTCGCAAGGAAGAGCTCCGGCGTTTCGATCGAGCGGTCGACGTGCGACTCAGCCGCGAAGTTGACGACGATATCGAAGTTTTCCTTCTCGAACAGCTCATAGACGGCCTTGCGATCGGCGATGTCCGCCTTAACGAAGGCGAAGTTCGGGTTTTTCAGCGCCTCCTCGAGCGTTTCGAGGTTGCCGGCGTAGGTAAGCTTGTCGATGCAGACTATCTTGTAGTCCGGGTGCTCCCTGAGCATGTAGTAGATGAAATTTGAGCCGATAAAGCCGGCTCCTCCGGTGACGAGAATCTTCATAGCGTCTCCATTCCCCGCTTCAGCGGTTTTATTTGTTATAAACGAAGTTGCAGTCGCTGTCTTTGAGCAGCGGCGCTTTTCTGTCTTTTTCCGAAATAACCGGGTCGCAGTCAACCCACTGCCGCCAGTTGATGCCGATATCGGAATCGTCGAATTTTACGGAGCGGTCGCAGTCGGGCGCGTAGTAGGCGTCAACCTTGTACTGAACCTCGACGTCGTCGGTCAGCGTAAGGAAGGCGTGGCCGAAGCCCTTGGGCAGGAACAGCTGCCTCTTGTTCTCCTCCGAAAGCTCCACGCCGACGTACTTTTTGTAGTTCGGCGAGCCCTTGCGGAAATCGACGGCGACGTCGATTATCCTGCCGCGCGTGCAGCGGACGAGCTTCGTCTGCGCCATGGGGTTCATCTGGAAGTGCAGACCGCGGAGCGTCCCCTTCTGCGCGGAGTAGGAGTGGTTATCCTGCACGAATTCGACGTCTATACCCGCTTCTTGCAAAACCTTTTTGGAGTAGGTCTCGGTGAACCAGCCGCGGTTGTCGCCGAACACTTTCGGCTCTATGATGAGCACGCCTTCAAGCTCTGTTTTGATTATTTCCATTACTAAGCGCTCTCCTTCAGTCTTTTATCTTGCCCTCGGCGACGTTCATAAGATGCTTGCCGTAGGGGGATTTTCCGTATCTGCGGGCTGCTTCCTTCAGCGTTTCGACGTCGATCCAACCGTTGTTGTAGGCGATCTCCTCGAGGGCCGCGATCTTCGTGCCCTGGCGGTTCTCGATGACGGAAACGTAGGAGGACGCCTCGAGCAGCGAGTCGACGGTGCCGGTGTCCAGCCACGCGTAGCCGCGGCCGAGCAGCTCGACGTTGAGGTTGCCTTTTTCGAGATATATGCGGTTGAGGTCGGTGATCTCAAGCTCGCCTCTGGCGCTGGGCTTCAGCGAAGAGGCGTATTCCGCCACATTGTTGTCGTAGAAGTAAAGCCCGGTGACCGCGTAGTTCGAGGGCGGGTCTTTCGGCTTCTCGACGAGCGAAACGACCTTGCCGTTCTCGTCGAAACCGGCGACGCCGAAGCGTTCCGGATCCTCGACGTAGTAGCCGAAGATGGTCGCGCCTTCGGTGCGCGAAGCCGCCTTTTTCAGCAGCTCCGCAAGACCGTTGCCGTAGAAGATGTTATCGCCGAGTATCATCGCGCAGGTGTCGCCGCCGATGAACTCTTTGCCGAGGATGAACGCCTGGGCGAGTCCGTCCGGCGAGGGCTGCTCCTTGTAGCTCAGGCGCACGCCGTAGCTGCTGCCGTCACCGAAAAGCTTCATGTAGTTCGGCAGATCGGTCGGCGTGGAGATGATGAGGATATCCCTTATGCCCGCGAGCATGAGCGTCGAGAGCGGATAGAACACCATCGGTTTGTCATAGACGGGCAAGAGCTGCTTGCTCGTCACCATCGTTATCGGGTATAACCTTGTGCCGCTTCCGCCGGCGAGAATGATCCCTTTCATAATGCGCTCCTTTTCAAAATTCTTTTATATGCAAGGTAATGTAAAAACGGAAAATGCAGGTAGAGCAGTTCGTAGAACATACGCCTGCCGATCCCGCCCGGCTTCATATTCATGAAGTACTTGTGCAGCATCGGCGAGAAGCGTCTGACCTGCTTGCATCTCTCGAGATACGCGATCGAAGCGTCAAGCCCTCCGCCGAGCGCGGAGTAGCCGCGGCACATACGCGCTCCGCGCAGGTGGTTCTGCTCGATGAGCGCGCGCCTGTATTCGAGGTATCCCGCGTAAGAAGCGTCGCCGCGGCTCTGCCTTATGACGTTGCCGGCGTAGTCGGTCACCGTACCGTAGACGTTGCCCTCGTGGGCGCGGTAGTTCGTCAGCGCGGCGGGCATATAGATAATGCCCATAAGCTCCGCGGCGCAGAAGACGCTCACCCAGTCGTGCGCAAAGACGTCGCTCTTGAAGGGCAGCATCTTGCGCCTGACGGACGCGGTGAAAAGCTGCGAGCAGCCCGCGCAGAAATGCCGCACCGCGCACGCCTTTATCGCCGTGCCGGACAGCTTCGGGTAGCTTTTTTCCTTGAACCAGCTCTCGGAAATCACCTTGCCCTCCGCGTCGATGCGGCGCATATCGGTATACGCCAGACTCTTGCCGGAGGTCTTGAGCACCGAAAGCATGATTTCAAGCTTGCCTGGCGCCCATATGTCGTCCTGATCCGCGAAGGCGACGTAGGGCGCGTCGCTCTGCATCAGCAGAAACTCAAAGTTGCGGACAAAACCGAGGTTGTGCTCCTGCTCGAAGAGCTTTACACGCGAGTCGTTGCGCGCGTATTCGCGGAGGATCTCCCTCGTACCGTCCGACGACGCGTCGTCGCTGACTATCAGCGATATATCGGAGTGCGATTGACCGAGGATGCTGTCGATCAGCGGCCTTAAAAACCGCTCTCCGTTGTAAGTCGCAAGTAATACGTCGACCTTTTCCATTACGTCTCTTCTCCGTTATCGTATACAAAATGAAGTCTCACTATCCTGAGATCGTCCAATGCGCTGAAGGTGGTTTTTTCGAGGACCATACTATCGTTTTTCGCCGCGGCGTAGTGCAGATAATACGAAATGTCGACCGCCTTGCCGGTGGCGTACAGCAGATACTCCTTGACCGCCGCGTAATCACGCCTGCCGGCGAACTTCACGGTAACGTAATCCTCGCGCTTCTCAACGGCGGAAACGATGGAGACTCCAATCTTCTTGACGTCAAGTTCCGTATAGTATCCGCCGGTACGGTAAAACCAGTTGCAGGCGACGGCTTCGCTCTCGGGGTACTCCGCCCAGTCGTTCGGCTTATGCGAGGCGGTCATCTCCGCGCTGGTCACGCAGAAGTAATTGTGAGATACTGCGTTGCCTTCCTCTTCCGGCTCGCCCCATGTAATATCGGTGTAGTACCACTCGCCGTCAAGCAGGAGCATACTCCATTCGTGATTGTATTTCTCCCCGGTCTCGGCGTTGGTCACCGTACCGATTACCGACGTGGCGAATACGCCCATTCTGCGGAGCAGATACTGGTACGCGGCCGAGTATCCGGCGCAGACCGATTCGTGATTGATGAAGACGCTGACGATGCACTGACTGTCGTCCGTCAGCGGATCGTAACCGTCGCGGGAAACGATGACATCAGCGGTTTCGGTGTCATACTCCGTCGTATTGACTATGAAATCATGCGCGGCGAGCGCCTTGTCGTAGTCGCTCTTGTTCGCGTGCCTCTCAGCGAAGGCGTCGCAGACGGCGTCTATCTGCGCCGTCAGCTCCGCGACCTGCTCGCGTGTGTAGCGGTAGCGCGGCGTATACCTGCCGCCCATATAGAGCAGCGGCAGAAGGTTTTCGTCATAATACAGGCCCGAATTCGCCACCCAGAAAAGCTCCGGGCAATCGAGCAGCATCAGTTTGTTTATGCGTATCATATCCTTGACCGGAAGCGTAAGGCCGGTAACTTCATCGTCCATACGCTGATACGCCGCGAGCAGCAGCCGGTAGTTCAGCTGCTCCTCTTCGGACAGCTGATCATAATAAAACTTTCGCGTTCCGGTGCAGTCGATGACCGTTTCGCCCTTAGGGACGGTAACGCGGCGCAGGAAAGTCGCGCTTCTGTTGATAAAGGAACAGCCTGACGCGCCGACGAGCAGCAGAAACGCGGCGAATAAAGCCGCCAGCTTTTTCCGATAAAAGCTCATTGGATTCCACCCGATATGTTGATTATACCACCGTACGGCCCGCATTTCAATACAAATCCCGTACCGGAGACAAAAACCGCGGCTCTCAATAGAGCGCAGAAACCTCTTTTATCATATCCGAGTACGCGTTTTTCAGCGACTCGGGCGCGAGGACCCTGACCTTGCTTCCGCAGCCGAAGAGGAAAGCGAAAAACTGCGGACTTATCTTCGCTCTGACCCGCAGCTCGAAGGCGTCTTCACCGTGCTTCGAAACGCGGCAGTCCTCGCCGAAGCGGTCGACGACGAGGCCTATAAGCGAGTTGTCGAACAGCAGCAGGACGTTCTCCTCAGGGCCGTTGAACATGCGGAAGGTACTATCCATATATTTCGCAACGTCGAACTTCGCGATCTTGTCCGACTTTTCCGACGGCTTATCCGAAACGGACGGCTGCTCCATTTTGTCGACGCGGAAGTTCTTTATCACGTCGTCCGCGCCGTCGTAGCCGATGAGGTAGTAATACTCGTCGTCCCACACCAGTTCGCACGGCGTGATCTCGTAGTTCTTCCCGTTGCGGCGAAGCGTCCGCTTGACGCGGCTCGCGCCGCCGAAGTCCGGTTTCCACTCGGCGTAGCGGAAATTAATCATCCTTCCCGCCGAAATGGCCGAGTGGATGGCGTCGACGTTGTAGAATATCCGCTCGTTGTGCGCACGGACGCGGTTCGGAACGTAGACGACGCGCTTCAGCTCGCCCGCGCGGTATTCGCCCGCGAGGGACGCGATCTTTTTGATTATCCCCTGCGACTTCTTCTCCGTCAGGAACTTCGCCGCCGCGACCGCGTCGACGAGCAGCTTCAGCTCCGGGAGATCGAACTCACGTGAAGCGAGGTAATAACCGGATTGTTTACCTTTTACGTTGACAATATCCATTCCGAAATCACGGAGGCATTCTATATCATCGTATATGCTTTTACGTTCGGCTGATATGCCGTTCTTATCAAGATACGCTATCAGATCCTGAACGCTTGCGACGTGATCCTCGTCAGAGAAGCGTTCGAGGTATTCCTTGATATAAAGCAGCTTCAGCTTCTGATAGGGGTTTCTCGGCATCGGAGCGCTCCTTTCAGACCGCGTTCAGCGGGCTTCCCTCAAGGAAGCCGCAGAGGTTTTCTTCCACCTTTTCCATCAGGCGCACACGCGCCTCGTAGGTTCCCCACGCAATGTGAGGGGTGATCGTGCAGTCTTCGCGTCCGAGAAGCGGACTGCCGGCAAACGGCGGCTCCTGCCTCATAACGTCGAGCAGAGCGCGTGATATCCTGCCGCTGTCGAGTCCGCGCGCGAGCGCCTCCTCGTCAACGACGCCGCCGCGCGAGGTGTTGATTATAACGCAGCCGGGCTTGCATTTCGCTATGAAATCGTCGCAGACGTAGTTTGCCGTTTCCGCGTTCAGCGGGCAGCAGAAGGCGATGTAATCGGAGTTTGCGGCGAGCTCGTCGCGCGAAACGAATTCATACGGGCAGTCCTTCTTCGTGCGGCTCGTGTAGATAACGCGCATACCGAAAGCGTCAGCGATCTTCGACACCGCCGCGCCGATACTGCCCATGCCGACGACGCCGAAGGTCTTGCCGGCGAGCTCGTGCAGCGGCGTTTCGTAGAAGCAGAACTGAGGGCTTGAAGTCCACTTCCCCGCCTTCACGGCGGCGTTGTGTTCCGCGACGCCGTCCGTCGTTGAAAGGATCAGCGCGAATATGTGCTGCGCGACGGACATCGTGCTGTACGCCGGCACGTTCGAGACGGTTATGCCGAGCGCGTGCGCGGTCTCAAGGTCGACGGCGTTCGTGCCGGTGCTGAGCAGACCGACGTATTTCACCGTCTTCATCCCGCGGAGTATCTCCGCGTCGAGCACGGTCTTGTTTATGATGAGAGCGTCCGCGCCTTCGCTGCGCGGGAGTATCTCCTCGCGCCTGCTGTAGTCGTAGACCTCGTATTCGCCGTATTTCGCGAGCCATTCCCACGAAAGATCGCCGGGGTTGGCGGAGTATCCGTCAAGCACGACCGTTTTCATTTTTTCGCTCCTTCCGCACGCGCCTGCGAAAGCATCTCCGCGGCGCTCTCTCTGGTAACGTCGGTTATCCTGCTGCCGCCTATGATGCGGGCGAGCTCCTCCACCCTGCCGGCTTCGTCGAGCTCCCTGACGGAGGTGAACGTACCGCCGCCGACGACGTTTTTCTCTATCAAAAGATGGCGGTCGGCGTAGGCGGCAATCTGCGCCAGGTGCGTTACCGCGAAGACCTGGCGGTCGCGGCTGACCTCCTTCATCTTTAACGCTATTTTGTCCGCGGCCCTGCCGCTGATTCCGGTATCAATCTCGTCGAAGATTATCGTGGCGACGTCGTCCTTCTCGGCGAGGGCGGTTTTGATCGCGAGCATTATGCGCGAAAGCTCGCCGCCCGACGCGATGCGGATTATCGGCTTCGGCGGCTCGCCCGGGTTGACGCTGATGAGGAATTCGCAGGTCTCAGCGCCGCCGGAGAAGTAATCGCACCCCGTCAGCTTCGCGTTAAAGACGACGTTCGGCATATCGAGGAACTTCAGCTGCGCGAGCACCTCGCGCTCGAATTTCGCGGTGGCGGCGCGGCGCTTTTCCGAAAGCGCGGCGGCGCGTTTTTTCAACTCCGCGAAAACGTTTTCGCGCTCGGCTTCAAGCTTTTTCAGCGCACCCTCGTAATCGCTGATAAGCCCCAGCTCCTCGTTTATCTTTTCATAGTATTCCAGCACGGCGGCTTCGGAACCGCCGTATTTGTGCTTCATCTTATAGATGACGTCGAGGCGCTCCTCGACCTCGTCGACGCTCTCGCCCTCGTCCATCGAGTCGAGGAAGGACGAAACTCTGTCTGCGGCGTCGCGCAGCGAGAAATAAACCTCCTCCAGCTTCGCGGCTGTCTCCGCGAGCTCGGGTGAAACGGACGAAACGCCGTCGAGCAGCTGCCGCGAAAGGTAGACCGCGTCGACCGCGTTGAACTCCTCGCCGTCGCTGAGCTTTTCACGCGCCTCGGAGAGCGCGGAAACGATACGCTGTCTGTTGAGTATTAGCGCCTTGCGTGCGTTCAACTCGTCCTCTTCGCCGACGCGGATATTCGCCGCGGCGATTTCTTCGCACTGGAATGAAAGCAGTTCGAGCCGCTTCTCCCTGTCCTCGGATTTGCGGCGCAGGTCGTCGATCTTGTCTGTCAGCGCTGTGTATTCGGCGTATTTTTCGCCGTAGCTCTCAAGCTCGGGAGTGCAGTCCCCGATAGCGTCTATGTAATCCATGTGCCGCTCCGGAAGCATGAGCAGGCGGCTGTCGTGCTGGCCGTGGATGTCCACGAGCGCGGCGGCGCAGCCGCGGAGCGTCGCGGCGACGACCGGTCTGTCGTTTATGCGGCAGTAACTTTTGCCGTCCGCGGTCACGTCGCGGCGAAAGAGCACCACGCCTTCGTCCGCGTCGATTCCCGCGTCTGCGAGAAAGCGCAGAGTTGCTTCGTCAACGTCGGTGAAGACGGCGGAGACGGACGCCTTCGCCTCTCCGGAGCGGATTATATCGCGGGTCGCCCTGCCGCCTAGGATGAGGTTTATGGAATCGACGAGGATGGATTTGCCCGCGCCGGTCTCGCCGGTCAGCACATTGAAGCCGGCGGAAAAATCAACGTCGGCGGAGCGTATCACGGCGATATTCTCTATGTGAAGCGAGGAAAGCATACGCTCCCTCCTTTCGTTTGCGTCAGGAAATCAGCGTTTCAAGTTCGGATCTGAGGATCTCGGCGCGCTCGTTCGTGCGGAGCACGACGAATATGGTGTCGTCGCCGGCGATAGTGCCGACTATGTCGGGGTTCTTCATCGCGTCTATGAGCGAGCACAGGGCGTTAGCCATTCCGGGATAGCTCTTGATGACCACGATGTTCTGAGCGACGTCGGCTTTTATCATGGCTTCGGTAAACAGCTTCGAGAACTTTTCGGGGTTGCCGAGCGCGTCGTCCCTCCCCGAAACGCCGTAGGCGTACTTTCCGGACGGGGTGCGGACTTTGACGAGATTAAGATCGTTGATGTCGCGGGAGACCGTCGCCTGCGTGACGTTGTATCCCTCTTCAAGAAGCGCCTTGCGCAGCTCCTGCTGAGTGCTGACTGTGCGGCTTTCGATAATTTCGAGGATCTTGACGTGTCTGGTCGGTTTCATGGCATTCACTCCTCCGGTCATGTCAACTCAAGCCGAAAAGCTTGGTTTTGATTTTTTCGTAAAACGCCGTTTCATCCGGCGCGAGCAATTCAAGGTACTTATCCGAACAACGCAGCACGACGCGGTCGCCATCCTGCAGCGGGACCGGCGCGTCTCCGTCAACGGTAAGAGTCGCTTCCCTGTCGCCGAGACCGACGACCTTCGCCGAAATCTCCGCGGTGTCCGGAAGCACGACCGACCTCGCGGTCAGCGTGTAGGGGCAGACAGGCGTGACGATTACGGAAGATACCTCCGGAGCGACTATCGGCCCGCCCGCAGACATGGAATACGCGGTCGAACCGGTCGGAGTCGCGATTATGACTCCGTCGCCGCGCACGGTATATATTTCGCATCCGTCGACAGCGACCTCTATATCGATGATACGGGATATTCCGCCGCGGGAAACGACCGCTTCGTTCAGCGCAAAGCCGGAGCTGAGCAGTCCGCCGTCAGCGCCGAAAACTCCGAATTCCAGCAACATACGCCTTTCTCTGTGCGCGTTCCGCAGCAACTGCGATACGCCGACGGCCTCGCGCTTTTCCGGCACCGTGAGAAAACCTACCCTGCCGGTGTTCAGCGCGAGCACGGGGATCCCGCGCAGCGCGGCCTCCTTGCCGGCGTGAAGCACGGTACCGTCGCCTCCGACGACGACGCAGAGGTCGGCGTTTTCGCTCGGCCCCTTTTCCGTCACTACGGCTTCGTCGCCGGACGCGAGAAACAGCTCCCGCGCACGGTCAGCGGCGAGACGGCTGCGTTCGTTGTTGTTGCATACTATCAAAGCTTTCATATTATCACCCGCTTATGATTTCCTTCAGAGAAGCCGCCATGCCGGCGCGGTCGAGGCCGAGCGCGGCGAGCGCTTCTTTCACGGTGGAATGCGGAACGAATGTGTCGTCGACGGCGCGGATGACGAACTCTCCGTTCCAGCCCGCCGCGGACAGCTTCGCCAGCGTCTGTTCGGCGACGCCGCCGGTCTTTATGCCCTCTTCAAAGAAGACGATTCTGCCGTATTTCATAATACTGTCGGGAAGTTCAAGCGGCTTTATCCTGTTGAGCTTGAGTGTCGATACGGGGAGATCCCCGGAATCGATTGCGTCGCGCAGCTCTGAGTAAAGGCGCCCGTAGGTCACGGCGAGCACGCTCCCACGCTCCTCGTATTCATAAGGCGCACCGGTATAGGAATACCCCGCCGGTCTGACGCCTTCGCCGCCGCGCGGATAGCGGACGGCGGACGGCGCGTCGAGCGCGAGCGCTTCGCCAAGCATAGCGGCGAGTTCGTCGCGGAACGCGGGCGCGTAGACGGTCATTTCAGGGATGCCCGTCAGATACGCGGCGTCGAAAAGTCCCTGGTGTGTTTCGCCGTCCTCGCCGACGACTCCGGCTCTGTCGACGGCGAACACTACCGGCAGCTTCTGGAACGCGGCCTCGATCAGAAGCTGATCGTAGGCGCGCTGCAGGAACGCGGAGTACACCGCGAAGACCGGCTTCATGCCACGGGCAGCAAGCCCGCAGCAGAAGGAAACGCCGTGTTCCTCCGCGATGCCGACGTCGAAGAACCTGTCGGGGAACTTCTCCTTGAAGGGCTTGAGCCCCGTTCCCGCGGTCATGGCGGCGGTAACGGCGCAGACGCGGCCGTCCGCTTCCGCGAGCGCGGTCAGCGCTTCGCCGAACGCCGCGGAGAAGGTCTCGCCCGTTCCCTCGGCGACCTTGCCTGTGTCGACGTCAAAGCCGGAGACTCCGTGGAAGCCCTCAGGCTCGGAGGCGGCGGGCTCGTAGCCCCTGCCCTTGACGGTCGTGACGTGGACGAGAACCGGTTTGTTCATGCGATAGGCGCGTTTCAGCACCGCGACGGTATCTTCGATATTATGGCCGTCGATGGGACCGAGGTAGTCGACGCCGAGGCTCTCGAACATGGTGTTAGGCAGCAGCATCGCCCTCAAGATCCGCTTTATCCAGTTGAGGAACGCCAGGAACGGTCTGCCGAATATTCCCAGCGCCTTGAAGAAACGCTCGACGCGCTTCTTCGTGTTGTAATACGACATCCTCGTGCGCGTGCGGAGCAGATAGCGTGCGAAGGCGCCGTGGTTTTTCGCTATCGAACGGCCGTTGTCGTTGAGGATGATGATGAGATTCTTTTTCGTGTTGCCGATGTTGTTGAGCGCCTCGAAAACCATTCCGTTTGAGAAGGACGCGTCGCCGATGACGACGACGGACTTCGCGTCGCTGCCGTTCAGCGCGTCTGCTGACGCCATGCCGAAGGCGGCGGAAACGCCGCTGCCGCTGTGTCCGGTCGCGTAGGCGTCGTATTCGCTCTCGCGCGGCTTCGGGAAGCCGGAAAGGCCGTCCTTTTTGCGCAGCGTGGCGAAACTTTCGGCCCTGCCGGTCAGTATCTTGTACGCGTAGCTCTGGTGTCCGACGTCCCAAACGACGTGGTCTTTCGACAGATCGAGGACGTTGAGCAGCGCGACGGTCAGTTCCACACAGCCGAGGCTCGACGCGAGGTGTCCGCCGTTTTTGGAAACGGTCGCGATTATCTCTTCGCGCACCGCGTCCGCGAGGGCGGTCAGCTCCTCAGGCTTCATATCGCGCACCGCCTGTGGCATATTCAGTTTTGCAATGTCCGAAAGCTGCATTTTTCGTCCTATCTGTTTCTGTGAAGTAATTTGTCGGTGAGCGTCATAAGAAAATCGTTGTTCCCGAAGCCCGCGAGCGCGTCTTCGGCTTTTTGAGTGTATTCAGCCGCGAGTTTTTCCGCGGCGGCTCTTCCTGCGGCCGCGATGAGCAGACTCTGCTCGCCTTCCGCGTCGAGAAGGTCGTCGCGGAGCTGGAACGCAAGCCCCAGATTCAGCGCGAAGGCGCGCAGCTTGTCGAGCGTTTCACCTTCCGCGCCGGCGGCAACGCCTCCGCATACGGCGGCGGCGACCAGCAGCGCGCCCGTCTTGCGGGCGTAGATTTCAAGTATATTGTCAACCGAAAGGTCGGCGTCTTTGTTGACGAATTCATCCGCCTGCCCGAGCGCCATTTCGTAGGCGCAGTCAGAGATAACGCGCACCGCTTTCGCGCTGCCGCCCTCCGAAGCGACGGAAAACGCCTTCGTAAGAAGGCCGTCTCCGGCAAGCAGCGCGAGCGCCTCTCCAAAGGCGACGTGGCAGGACGGTCTGCCCCTGCGTTCGTCGTCGTCGTCCATGCACGGCAGGTCGTCGTGGATCAGCGAATAGGTGTGGATAAGCTCGATCGCGGCGGCGTAAGGCAGCGCCTTTTCCGGTTCGCCGCAGAGCATATCGCAGACTGCGAGCGCAAGCGCGGGACGCACGCGCTTGCCGTCCGAGAAGAGCGTGTAGCCCATCGCTTCCTCAAGCGCTGAGCCGGAACCGGCGCAGGCGCGCAGACGCGCCTCCGCTATGGAGACGTACTCGGCGTATTTTTCGCTGAAGGTCGCGTCATTCATTGGCGGTGAAGTCCTCTTTTTTCATGCCGTCGCCGTCCTTGACGAGCAACTTTATCTGCTTCTCGGCGGCGTTGAGCTTCGCGGTGCAGACCTCGGTCAGCTTCACGCCCTTCTCGAAGAGCGCAAGCGCCTCGTCCAGCGGAATATCGCCGTTTTCAAGCGATCTGACGATATCGTCAAGCTGCTTTATCGCGGTTTCAAAACTGATGTCGCTCATATCTTTTCTCCTCCGGAAATAATATCCTTTTCAACTACCGTCTCTACTCGGCAGCCGGCGCTGCCGTCCCTGAGAAGGACTGTGATCGCGTCACCCGCGGAAAGCTCCTTCGCCGAGCGGAGGGGTCTGCCCTCTTTCTCGGATATTGAGTAGCCGCGCGCGAGCACGTTCAGCGGGCTCATCGCATTGAGCGACGCGGCCGCTTCAGAAAGGCGCTTGCGCGCCTGCTCCGTGCGGAGCTTCATAGCCGACGCGAACGCCTTGACGGCGTAGTCGAGATTCATGCGGCGCTGATCGACCTGATACATCGGGCTCTCCATGCAGCGGCGGGACTTCAACTCGTTAAGCCGCTTGCGGCAGAGCTCGACGCGCTTGCCCATCGCCGCGCACATGCGCTTTTCGCAGCCGTCGAACCACGTCAGCATATCGGCGGCGTTCGGCACGGCAAGCTCGGCGGCCGCCGAAGGCGTCGGCGCGCGCAGGTCCGCGACGAAGTCGGCGATCGTGAAGTCGGTCTCGTGCCCGACGGCCGAAATTACCGGCGTTTCACTCGCGGCGATCGCGTAGGCGAGCTCCTTTGAGTTGAACGCCCAGAGGTCTTCTATCGAACCGCCGCCGCGCCCGATGATGATGACGTCGACAGGCTCCGCGCCGGAGTTGAAGTATTCGATGCCGCGTATGATCGTCGGCGGCGCGTCCTCGCCCTGCACCAGCGCGGGGTAAAGTATGATTTCGGCGAGCGGATACCGCCTGCCGAGGATGTTTATCATGTCGCGGATCGCCGCGCCAGTCGGCGAGGTCACTATGCCGATCTTGTTCGGGAGGCGCGGGAGTTTCTTCTTTTTCGCCTCGTCGAAAAGTCCCGCCTGCCGCAGTTCTTCCTTAAGCTGCTCGTAGGCGATATTCAGCGCGCCGAAGCCGTCCGGGATCATATCGTCGATATAGAGCTGATACGCCCCGTCTCGCTCGAAGACGCTGACGCGCCCGTGGACTACGACCTTCATACCGCTCTGCGGCTCGAAGGTCAGCTTGTCGGCGCTGCCCTTGAACATGACCGTCTTGATCAGCGAGTTCTCGTCCTTGAGCGTCATATACATATGTCCGCTGCGGTGGTGGATGAAGTTGGAAAGCTCGCCGCGCACCCAGACGGAATTGAGTATATCCTCCGCGTCGATTATCTGCTT
>JAEEGL012944999.1_pt1 | contig 21021 bp, 16 predicted proteins | sample 9134231 | NCBI WGS metagenome assembly JAEEGL01 (sample SAMN16246548, study PRJNA631951) | gut metagenome | biome: gut microbiome; feature: rumen; material: fiber-attached | host: Bos | place: Iran: Karaj | collected 2018-10 | reverse complement strand
CTCAGGCCGGAATCAGGAATCTCCACCTGCGGGATGTTTCGTCCACCCACCTTGTGAGCGGATTAAGCCAGTAATCTACTGTACTTCGATTAGGCAGCGAAAGCGTAGTTATTCTCGCCAATTACTTTTTTGCAGTTAGGATTTACGAGCGTCGCTGCGAGGCTCGGCATGCTTACATGACAATTCATCTTGCTGTCAAAACCATACATCCCCTTTTTCAGTTGAGAGTTTAGAGTTGAGAGTTTAGAGTAGGGGCAGATCTGCGTGTCTGCCCGATTGTCATCCTCAAAGAACGGACTGCAAAAATACAGCTATTTTCAATACCCCGCAAGGGGAGGTCTGTATTTTTTAATGGAGCAAAGGTCCCTGAGCTTGCGGTCCCTGAGGCCGATCGAAGGGTCGAAGGACCGACAGATAGGTGGATTGGTGCTTCGACCTTTCGACAAGCTCAAGGCTCAGCAACCTGTATTAATTCAGAGGATTACCAAATCTGACCACTTCATCCTTGGTGATGGTGTCGCCGCAGAGGATGACCAGGCGTTCCACGATGTTGTGCAGCTCGCGGATGTTGCCCGTCCATTGGTACTCCTGCAGGGCCTCAATGGCACCGGTGTCGAACTTGGGTGCTGCCTTGCCCATGTCTTGTGCGATGAGCTCGACGAAGTTCTGCACTAGCAGCGGGATGTCGTCCTTGCGCTCGCGCAGCGGCGGCACATTGATGACGATGACGCTCAACCGATGGTAGAGGTCCTCGCGGAAGTTGCCCTTCTCGATCTCGGCCTTCAGGTTCTTGTTGGTGGCCGCCAGGATGCGCACGTTGACGGGGATCTCCTTCTCGCCGCCCACGCGCACGATCTTGTTCTCCTGCAGGGCCCTCAGCACCTTGGCTTGGGCCGAGAGGCTCATGTCGCCGATCTCGTCCAAGAAGAGGGTGCCGCCATCGGCCAGCTCGAAGTCGCCTTTCTTCTGCTTGATAGCCGAGGTGAACGAGCCTTTCTCGTGGCCGAAAAGCTGGCTCTCAATGAGTTCAGCTGGGATGGCGGCGCAGTTCACCTCGATGAAGGGCCCGCTGCCTCTCGGGCTGAGCTCGTGCAGCTGACGGGCCACCAGCTCCTTGCCCGTGCCGTTCTCGCCTGTGATGAGCACACGCGCGTTGGTGGGGGCCACCTTCTCGATCATGTCTCTCACTGCCTGCATCGGGGCCGACTCGCCGATCATCTGGTACTGCAGCTTGACGGCTTTTTTCAACACTTTGTTCTCCGCCGTCAGCGTCTTCTTATCCAAGGCGTTGCGTAAGGTCATGAGCAGAGCGTTGAGGTCGGGCGGCTTGATGAGGAAGTTGAAGGCCCCTTTGTTGAAGGCTTCTATGGCGTCTTTGACCTCGGCGTGACCCGAGAGCATGATGACGGGCACGTCCGATTCCTTGTGGATGGCTTCTAAAGTCTCGATGCCGTCCATGCCCTCCATCTTGATGTCGCAGAAGACGGCGTCAAACTCTTGTTCTTTGATCTGTTGAAGGGCTTCCTCGCCAGAGGTTGCGTCGTACACCTCGTATCCTTTTTTCTCGTTTTCCAGGATGTCACGAAGCACGCGGCGGATGGGAGCCTCGTCGTCGACGATGAGTATCTTGGTCATCTTTCTAAATTTTCTGCAAAATTAGGCTTTTTTTCCTATTTTTGCTTTTTAATTCCAATGAAATATGAAGAAATCTTTCCTGTTTTTCGGATTGTTGTTGGTCATGCAGACGGCACTTGTCGCCCAAGACACGCTTCCAGCACCCACTTCCTATCGTGTCAATAAGGTGTCATTCAATATGGTACGCGTCGAGAAAGGCGGCTTCTGGATGGGCGCCCAGCATATCGACACGGCCGAGTTCAACTACGACAGGGCTTCGCTCCTCGACGAGCTGCCGGTGCATCATGTGAATATCCGCGATGATTTCTATATCGGCCAGACCGAGGTGACGCAGAAGCTCTGGAAGGAGGTGATGGGCTACAACCATAGCGAATACAAGTGCTCGAAGCGTCCTGTGACCAATGTCAACTATTTCGAGGTGCAGGAGTTTTTGCGCCGATTGGACAGCATCACTGGGATGCAGTTCCGCCTGCCCACCGAGGAGGAATGGGAGTATGCCGCAAGGGGAGGAAAGAACTCTCGTGGCTATATCTACAGCGGCGGCAAGGACGTCGACCGCGTGGCGTGGCACAACGGCAATGCACGCAAGACCAAGAAGGTGAAGAAACGCACCGCCAACGAGTTAGGCATCTACGACATGAGCGGCAACGTGTGGGAGTGGTGCTCAACAAAATACCGCTTCTTTGATGCCGAACGCAACGCAAAGCTCGGGAAAGATGCCGACATGTACATCATCCGGGGCGGTGGCTGGCAGCTGCCCAAGACGTCGTGCCGCGTGTCGTGGCGTGGCAAGCGTCTGCCCGACCTGAAGAACTCGTTCGGTGGGTTCCGCCTGTGTCTTGATGCGCGTTATGTGAAGGAGAAGGAGGCAGAGGAGCAGGAGAAGCTCATGCAACAGGTTGACAAGGAGGCTAAGGAGTGAGCCTCATCTTCTTGTACCTATAATTAATGACCGCCTTATAGCGTTTCAGCAAGTCGCCCCCGATGATGCCGTCGATGTGGGGTAGACCGAGGGTGTCATACATCTCGTGGACGTTCTCCATGTCCAAGGCGACGGCTTCATAATCATGGATTTCCAATTCGCCCAATGAGAAAGTGTCGATGACGAAGGTGGCACTCTCCAAGTCGGAGCTGCCCAAGCCTGCCGCCATGCCTTCTTTCTTTTGGAATTGGATGTCGTCGATGAAAGCGGTGATGGTGTCGGGGTCGAAGACGGATCGCGACGCGCCTGTGTCAATCAAGAAGTTGGCTTCCTTACCATGGATCGTTCCCTTCACCATGATATGGAAGCCTTCTCCTTCGATGTCAAGCAGTTGCAGAGGAACTTCTATATAGCGTCGCATAATATTTCGCTTTTAGCCCATGTCATACCGAAAGTTTTGCCAGCATAGATACACTCACCTAAAGGTTCGGTATGACATGCTGGCAAAACATGAGAGTATCTATGGGCGGTTGGTATTAGAAGTTGGGTTTGACAGCGTATTTCTTGTAGAAGTCCTTGATGATCTTCACGGCCTCGTCGGCGGTGTCGACGATGTGGAAGATGTCGAAGTCCTCTTCTTTGATCATGTGGTTGGTGAGCAGGGTGTTCCTGAACCAGTCGACCAGGCCTTGCCAGTATTCGCTACCGACCAGCACCACGGGGAAGTCGACCATTTTGTTGGTCTGTATCAGGGTGATGGCTTCCGAGAGCTCGTCCAAGGTGCCGAAGCCGCCGGGCATGGCGATGTAGCCCTGGGCATAGCGCATGAAGATGGTCTTGCGGACGAAGAAGTAGTCAAAGTTGATGTTCTTGTCGTGGTCGATGTAAGGGTTGAAGTGCTGCTCGAAGGGCAGGTTGATGTTGAGTCCCACGCTGGTGCCGCCGCCCTGATGGGCGCCTTTGTTGCCGGCTTCCATGATGCCGGGGCCGCCGCCAGTGATGGTGCCGAAGCCATAGTCGGCGAGTTTCTCGGCGATCTCGACGGACATCTCATAGTATTTGTCGCCAGGCTTGGTGCGTGCCGAGCCGAAGATGGCCACGCAGGGGCCGATTCTCGACATCTTTTCCATGCCTTCCACGAACTCGGCCATGATTTTGAACACCGACCATGAGTCGTGGGTCTTCACGTCGTTCCACGATTTGGGGTGGAAACTTTCGCGGATGAATTGTTCTTCTTTCTCAGTGATGGGCATAAAAAAATTCCGGATTTAAGATTCAAGATTCAAAAATTGTGTATTTTTGCAAGCTGAAACGCGAATGTAGCTCAGTTGGTAGAGCATCAGCTTCCCAAGCTGAGGGTCGCGGGTTCGAACCCCGTTATTCGCTCGGTTAAAACACAATGTAGAGACGCGCCATAGTGCGTCTCTACATTTTTTGTGGGCTTTAGGCGATCGGGGTGCCGCAGTCGGGGCAGAACTTGCCCGTGGTCTCGGTGCCGCACTTCGGGCACTTCTTCGGGGCCTCGTCGGCAGGCATGGCTGTGCCGCACTCAGGGCAGAACTTACCTGTGGTCTCGGTGCCGCACTTCGGGCACTTCTTCGGGGCCTTGGGAGTCGGGGCAGGGGTGCCGCAGTTGGGGCAGAACTTGCCGGTGATGGGGGTGCCGCACTTCGGGCAGGGCACGCCTTGAGGCTGTCCGCCACCTTGCGGGCCGTAGGGGTCGTAGCTCTGCTGCTGACCCTGGCTGCCCCAGGCATTCTGCATCACGCCACCCGTCATGCCGCCCGTGCCGGCGTTCATCATGCCGAGGCCGATGAAAGCGTTGCCGGCGCCACCGGGGTTGTTGGCAGCGTCGCCCATCACGTCGATGATCTTGCCTTGCTGCATCATCGCGTTCGAGCTGTATTCGTAGCGGTCGATCTTCTCCTGGCTGGTTTCGTCCAACGAGACGGACTCGACGGTGAAGCTGACCAGCTTGACGCCACGGGCACGGATGGGCTCGTCGAAGACGCGCTCGTCCATCACCTGCTTGATCTCGTCGGTATAGCTCGGGAGCTCGAGCACGGGTACGCGGTGTTTGCTGTTGCCCATCTCGTTGAGCACGTTCTGGAAGGCCGCGATGACCTCGCTGCGCATCTGCTCGGTGATGTCATTTTTCTTCACCACCGTGCCGGTGCCGGCGTGGATGCGCATGAAGACGGCCACGTCGTCGAGTTTGAAGGTGTACTTACCGTAGCAGCGCACGTTGACGCCCATCGGGCTCAGCGAGCCGGTCATCTGGTTCGGGATGGCGTGCGACCAATCCTGGAAGGGGATAGGCGTGGCTGTGCCGAACTTGTTGTCGAGGATCTCCTTGACGTTGAAGTAGAAGATGGCCTGCTCCTTGGCGGGGGTGCCACCATAGGTGAAACGCTGCCACATCTCCTTGAAGACGGGGCCGAACTGTCCGCCGAAGAACGACGGCGACGACGATTGGTCGAAGGTGTAGACGCCTTCTTCAGCAGTGGCGTCGAGGACGGCACCGCTGTCGTAGATGACGGCCACCTGGCCGGGAGCCACGAGGATACGGCTGCCTTTCGAGATCTGACCCGTCTTGGTGGTTTGCTTCACCATCAGGGTGTCCATGTCCATGTTGTCGCATTTGATTAGGTCTAACCACTGGTCTTTCAGGGTTCCGCCGATGGCACCGCCAACAGCGCCTACAATCTGTTTAATAAGTCCCATAGTGTTGTGTTTTAGTTGATTATTTGATTAAAGATTTAGTATTTATTTTTCAGTGTTTGTGATTTGAAAACCGATGCCTTTGCTCAAAATTCGTACCATTTTTTTCATTGCCTAATCTCTCGAATGGATGTCGGTCAGCACCCAGTCGTGTTCGCCGTTGGTGATGACGCTGCCGCAGTAGGAGCACTGGCCCGACGAGGTCACCTCGGTGGGTGCGCCGCAGTTGGGGCAGTTGGTGATGCTGGTGCCTTTCTTGCCCGGGTCGGTCTTCACGCCCGCCTTGCGGTTGAAGACCATCTCGTATTTCATGTACCAGTCGCGGTTGGGGTCGCTCTCCAGCACTTTCTTGGTGTTGGCGTCGATGACGTAGTCGCGCATCACGGCGTTGAGCCACACGGTGAGCACCTCCTTGTCGCCGTCGGTCCTGAACTCGTGCAGCGAGCAATGCTTGACGGCGATGCGTTCCACCACGTTGATCTTGCCTAAGCGGATGTATTCGTCCAGCTGTTGCTTGTGCTGGTTGAAGAGGGCTTCGCTCTCAAAGGGGCGGATGGGCTTCCAGTCGCGGGCGGTCCAAGCCTCCTGTATCTTCATGAAGACCTCGCGGGCGAAGCCGACGAACTTGTCGGACGAGAAGGCCGGGTCGATGGCCTGTATCTGGGCAGCCACCACAGCGCTGTTGTCGAAGGTGCATTCGTTGTCGGCCTGCCGGTTCACGGTGTTGTTGATACTGGCTGGCTGGCTGGCGTTCTTCTTTCTTTTCCTCGAGATGATGAACAACACGACGCCAACGACGAGGACGATCGGGATGAGATAGGGATACTGGATGCACAGGTAGATAATCCACAGGATGGCACCGAAGTCGCTGTCGCCACCGTCGAAGTCGCCGCCGCTTGACCAACGGTTGAAGTTGCCCACGTCGTCGACGGCGTGGCTGCAACCCACCAACACCAAGGCAAACAGCAGCAAAGGCAGGTATTTTAATAATCTGTTGAGATTCAGTTTTTTCATTTCAAATGGGTTGGCTCGTCAACTATGAAATACTGCTACAAAAGTAACAATTATTTTGAAATTTGCACCTTTCTTGCCGAAAAAAGCGAAAAAAGTGCTATTTTTGCAGCCTCAAATGGCGAAGGGAGCTTAGCTCAGTTGGTTCAGAGCATCGCCCTTACAAGGCGGGGGTCGTTGGTTCGAGTCCAACAGTTCCCACAAAAAAATGGCTGCAACCGCAGCCATTTTTTTATGGGAACCGTAGAGGCGGACCCATGTGTCCGCCCTTTATGTGTCCGCCTTGTTTATCAAAGGTTTATCGTTCAATCACCATTTTCTTGGAGACCATCTGGCCGTCTTGGGTCAGGCCTTGGATGATGTAGAGTCCCGGGTTGAGCGTCTCGAGGCTCTTGCAGCTCATGGCCTGTCCGTTGGCATTGAACACCCTGAGGATGGTGACCATCTCGCTGTCGCTGTTTTCTTCGATGCCGGTGACGTAGATCTCGATGCGGTCCTCGCCATCGGGAGTGAGGGCGAAGTCCGACTCGCAGTTTTCGTAGACGGCGGTGAGCTGGTAGGTATAGGAACCCACTGGGGTCTCGTCGAAGTAGGATGTGGCGGTGCCAGGCACCTCGATGATGAGGAGGTCTTTGTTGATGTCGTTGTGGCGATAGAGGTTGTAGTGCAGAGGCTCGGTCTCAGGTGCGACCCAGTTGATTTGCACGCCGAAGCGCTGCGCCTCCATGTCGAACACATAGTCGCCTTCTAGGTTCTCGGGGGCGAGGCAATCGGGCTCGGGGATGACGGGCTCGATGGGTCCCATGGTGCCGTCGGGGCCGAGGTTCTGGCCATAGACGCCGCCGTTGTTGCTGTTCACCCAGGCCACCACGTTTTGGCCCATGTGGAAGCCGGTGCTGTTTTTGCACATGGCACGGGGATAACTACTCGAGCTCATGGTCTTAGTCCAGATCTGGTTGCCGTCCATGTCGTAGCCTTTGGCTTCCACGGTGGAGTTGTAGCCATCGCCATTGTTGTAGATGATGGAGAAGCCGCTGCCGTCTTCGAAGGCATCGACTCTGATGGCGGAATAGCTGTTGTTCATATAGTCGGCCACGAGAATGCCTTCGCCCCACATACGTTCGCCCGTCGAGGTGATGCGGTTCATGTAGATCCTGCTCTGTGCCTGTGAATAAGAATCGGTTTGCTCGAAGGCGATGATGAGGTCGTGGCTGATGGGGTCGACGGTGCCATAGGCGCCCAGGTAGTAGTTCGAAGGGTCGTTGGAGTGGACCGGAGTGCCATTGAGGTCGCTGATGGTGTTGTTGCCGTATTCGTCGAAGTGGAAGACATAGGTGTTGAAAGCATTCGAGATGCCGGCGTGCCACATGTAGGCGTAGCCGCCGTTGTTACCATCAGGTACCACATAGTGGCAGTAGCTTCCGCCCATGGTGTAGGGGTTCATCAGCTGCACTTCAGGGGCAATCTGCACGCCGTCGGGCGTATAGCCGACCACCCAGATTTCCTTTTCATAATAATAGGAGTAGGCCCAGTTCTCTTTCTCGAAAACGACCAGAACGCTGTTGCCGATGGTAGGCACCATAAGGCCAAACATATATTGGTGTTCGCCGTCGCCCATGGTGATGACGGGTCCTAATGTGCCGTCAGCGTTGACGTATTGCAGATAGGTGTAGTCATAGTCGGTGCCTGTGGCCCACACGCCGCCGTCGTTGCCGGCCATCACTTCGGAGCGGTCGCCGCCCAATCCGTCGAAGAGCATGATGCCGTCTTCGCCCCATGGGAAGGTGCCGTCGGGGTTGATCTTCACGGCATAGTGATGCGCGTCGGCAGTGCGGAACACGCTGACAACGCCTCCGTCGGTGGTTGCGGCCATGCCGTAGCCCGGCGACCAGGTGGCCAAATTCTCCACGTTGATTGGAATGCCGTCCTCGCCCCATTGCGGATTGCCATCAAAGTCGACGCATTGCAGCATGGGTGCCCAACCGTTGGAGCGCATCTGCGACCATTGAAAGTAGATGTGGCCGTCGGGTGTAGTGGCGGTGTATACCTCGCCGGCATCAGCCGAGCTGTTGGCGAGGAAGGTATTGGTGCGTGAGTCATCGACCCATTGGGCTTGCAGCATGAAAGATGTTACCAAAGCCAAAAAGAGGAGGGAAAGTTTTTTCATGGTGATGAATTTTTGCTTGTTTGTTGCTGCAAAATTAGAAAAAATCGTTTCTTTGCAGAAAAATTATCCCCTATGGATGAAAAATTTTCCCAAGAGGAACAAATAGCGATAGCCAGCGTCCTCAGCAACCTCGTCTATGCCGATTTCAAGCGGCGAAGCGGCGAAGAGGACTGCCTCAAGAATTGTTTCGACGAGTTGGGCCTTGAGCTTGACGGCTTCGAGGCCATCCCCCGCAACGAGTTGCCCACCAAGGCTTATGCGACTTTGAAAGTGATGTCGGAAGAGAAGAAACGCGCCTTCTCGCTCATGATGACCCAGATCTCGCGCTCCGACAGTCACTTCGGACCTCGCGAACAGAAATACGTCAAGGAGATTCTGGAATACTGCGAGATTCCTTTTGTGCATAAATAAAATGTAGGGCTGCCATACTATGACAGCCCTACAGTCCTAATAATTAATTATATTCCAAATTATTTAATGTTCGGCTCTTCCAGTCCGAGGTGCTTCTTCTTGTCGACGGCCTTCAGGATGATACCGATGATGAGTGCGGCCACACCGAGGCAGGCCAACATGACCAGCGGCCAAGTATAGTTAAGCTTCACGGGGTCGTCAACACCAGGGTTGGTGTTCTCCAAGACCTTACCGATAAGCAGCGGGAACAGCCACAGACCGATGTTCTGGATCCAGAAGATCAAGGCATAGGCCGAACCGATGATCTTTTCGTCCACCAGCTTCGGCACACTCGGCCACAGGGCGGCAGGCACCAGCGAGAAAGAGGCACCCAGCACCAAGATGGTCACGTAAGCCACGATGATACCGCCGATGGCATTGCCTTGGAATCTGGGCAGGACAAAGGCGAAGGTGAGGTGGCAAATGATGAGCAGCAAGGAACCTATCATCAGCATGGATGCGGCCTTGCCCTTGGTGTCGACGTAGTTGCCGAGGATAGGCGTGATGGCCACAGCCAGCAGCGGGAACACGGCGAAGATGGTCTCAGCGGTGCCACGCTTGTAACCCATGTAGCAATAGACCACCAAGGCGATGACGGCAACCACCATCAGTATGATCTTTAAGAATAACAAGGATTTCTTTTTGATGAAGTTGCTGGCAAAGGAACAGATGGCCACCACGAGCATGATGGAGTATTGAATGATGGCTACCGAGTCGCCCGCCCAGAACGAACCAACGGTGGGCTCGGTCAGCGTCAGGTTGCACTGCAGCATATTGACGGCGTACTTCTGGAACGGGAAGATGGCACTGTAGTAGAGCACGCAGAGCAGGGCGACGAGCCAGAAACCGAGACTCGACAAGATCTTGCCGATGTCGCTGATTTTGAACGGATCGTCTTTCTCTTCGGCCTCGCCAGTTTGCGAGTCGAGTTTCTTGTCCATGAAGAAGTAGACGACGAACATGATCAGGGCGATGCAAAGCAGCACCACACCGAAGGCCACCGAGCGGCTCACATTGACGTGACCGCCGAGTCTGGCAAAGAAGGGCGAGAAGATCATGCAGGTGGCCACACCCAGACGTGCCAAAGCCATCTCGGAACCCATGGCCAGAGCCGTCTCACGACCCTTGAACCACTTCACGATACCACGGCTCACCGTGATGCCAGCCATCTCGGTGCCGCAGCCGAAGATCATAAAGCCTATGGCGGCTAACTTGGCCGAAGCGGGCATGCCGCGATAGAAAGGCGAAACTCCCAGCTCATCAAAACCAGGGACATAGTTCAGGTTGTTGGTGAACCAGTTGTAAAGGGCAGTGTGATTGCCCATCTCGTCAACACCGATGAATGACTCGCTGATGGCGTAATACTTGATCACACCACCGACTAGCATCACCGCTCCTGAAAGCACGGCAGTGAAGCGTACACCCATCTTGTCGAGGATGATACCTGCGAAGATGAGGAAGAACACGAAGACATTCAGGAAGGTTTCAGCACCCTGCATGGTGCCGAAGGCCAGGCTGTCCCAACCGCGTTCGGTTTGCATCAAGTCCTTGATGGGGGACAGGATGTCCATGAAGATGTAGCTGCAGAACATGGCCAAGGCCAACAGCAGCAAGGCAATCCACCGCATCGCGGCGTTGTCTCTCAATGTGAGTTTTTCAGTCATAACGTTATAATTTTGAATTTAAGATTATTCGGGGATTTGAACCACTTCCTTCTTGTAGCCCTTCAGCACGGCCTTCGCCATGTTGGCCACGTCGTCGGAGGTGATGCTGTTGACGATTTGCTCATAGTTGGCCATCGGGTTGTGGCCGTCGCGATACTGCGCTTGGATGCAGTTCATCCAGTAGCGGTTGCTCTCGAGGTCTTCGCTGTGCTTCTTGATGAGGAACTCCTTCACCTTCTTCAGGTCTTCGGGACGCGGGCCGTTGTTGGCCACATTCTGCAGCTCGGCCTTGGCGATGCCCATCAGTTTCTCATACATCTCCTTGTTGGTCTGGAAGACGATGAGGAACATGAAGTTCTCTTTCGGGCGGAGGCTCAGGTTGCCCTGCACGCCGACGCCGTAGGTGCCGCCTTCGTCTTCACGGATCTTCTCGGTGTAGACGATGTCCATTACGTCGCCCAAGATCTGCATCTTCATCAGGTTTTCAGCGGTATATTGCATGTCGCCATTGTACACCATATAGCAGGTGACCATGGGGTTCTCCATGGCTTTGGTGTAGTGGCTGTTGACGTCTTTGTCGGTGATGACGGGCACGTTGGAGGTCCAAGTCTCGTCGTTTTTCTTGCTCTTCAGCGAACCGATGTATTGTTCAACCATGGGTTCGAAGGTCTCGGGGTCGATGTTGCCCACGAAGGTGAACACGAAGTTGTTGGCGTCTTTGAAGCGGTCGGCAAAGAGTTTCAGGGCCTTGGCGTAGTCAACCTTGTCGTAGTCTTCCGCCTTCATGCGCTTCATCAACGGGTGGTTGTCGTAGAGGGCAAACACGACATTGTCGCGCACAGCGGTGTTGGGATCCGATTCGGCATTGGCGACCATGGCCTTGGAGCGGGTGATATAGGACTGGAAGGCCTCATCGTCGCTACGGAGCGAGTTGAAATACAGATAGGTGAGCTGCATCATGGTCTCAAGGTCGCGGGCCGAGCAGTTGCCGGTGATGCCTTCAGTCATGGTGTTGACGCTGGGGTTGACTCTGACTTTCTTGCCTGCCAGCACCTTGGGAAGGTCGATGGCGCTGAAGTTGCCAACGCCGCCGAGGGTGGCCAGCTCGTTGATCTCTTGGAGCGTATACGGGTCGCTCTGGTCCATGACACTGTAGCCGCCATAGCTGAAGGCCGTCATCATGACTTCGTCGCCCTTGAATTTGGTAGGCTTGTAGATGACCTTGGCGCCGTTCTTCATGGTGAGCACGGTGGCGTCGAAGGTGTCGTCGTGTTTCTTGCTCTCGATGGCACCCTTAGGAGGCAGGGTGGCGATGAGGGGCTCGTTGCTGACGGTCTCCACATAGGGTTCCACCTCGACTTCGTTGGCTTTCTGGAACATGGCCAGCAGCTCGGCCTTGGTAGGCATTGTTTCGCCTTCCTTCTCAGGACCAGTCAGCGTGATGACGATGTTGTCTTCGCGGATGAGCTCAGGCACTAATTGGTTGATGGCTTCCACGGGAATCATAGGCAAGACCTGGTTGAGCATCATATATTCGTTCTCGATGCCCATCAGCGGCTCGTTGGTGAGGAAGTGGGCGAGGATGGGGCGGAAATAGCGGTCGGTCTCTTGCTTGTCGCGCTCGTCGTATTGGTTCTCGATGCGTTTCATAAGGTCGGCCTTGGCACGCTCATACTCGGAGGCGGTGAAGCCGTATTGTTGCATGCGCTTGTTCTCGGCGACAAGGGCGTTAAGGGCCTTCTCGATGCCGTTCTTGTCCATGGCGACGGCATGGGTAGTCCAAGCGTCCTTGGTGTCGCTGATGAAGAAGGTGCCGTAGTAGCCGTAGCCGTAGATGAAGGGCGGGTCGGCCTTTTGGGTGAGCTCCATCATGCGGTTGTTATACATGGAGGAAACCAGCTCATCGATGTAGCCATTGATCCAGTATTGGATGTCGCCTCTTTCTTCAAACGGTACGATGTCGTGCTTGTATGACACCCTCATGCTGTAGTTGGTCTCTTCCACGTCGGTGGCGATGCTCACGATGGGTTCCTTGTTGTCGGCCACGGGGAAGTAGACGCGCTCGGCAGGATTCACGGGAGCAGGGATGTCGGCAAACATCTCCTTCAGGCGGTTCTCAATCTGGTTCACGTCGATGTCACCAATGATGATGATGCCCTGAAGGTCGGGACGATACCATTTGTGATAGTAGTCGCGGAGGAACTGATGGTCGAAATGGGCCACGACTTCCTCGGTGCCTATGATGGGCATGGGAACGCCGTAAGGGCTGTTGGGGTAGATCTCGGGCAACATCTTGCCGTACATACGCATCTTGGCATCCAGTCCTTGACGCATCTCTTCCAAGATGACGCCACGCTCGCTCTCGATTTCGTCATCCTCGAGGGAGATGAAGCTCGACCAGTCGTGTAAGACGAGAAGGCAGGTGTCCACGAGCCCGGGGTTGGTGGTGGGGACGTTTTTGAGCATATAGACGGTTTGCTCGAAGCTCGTCCAGGCATTCACGTTGGTGCCGAACTTCACGCCGTTGCGCTCCATGTAGTCGAGCATGGTTTTCTTGGGGAAGTGTTCCAGTCCGTTGAAGGCCATGTGCTCCAGGAAATGGGCGAGACCACGTTGGTTGTCTTCTTCAAGGATGGAACCGACCTTCTGCGCGATGTAGAAGTTGGCGCGCTGGGAGGGTTTCTCGTTGTGACGGATGTAATAAGTCAATCCGTTCTCTAACTTGCCTCTTCTGACGTTCGGGTCGAAGTGCACGGGCATGGCTTGCTGGGCGAGCATCGTCGCACTCAGGGCAAACAGTGCCAAAAGGGTTAATGTTAGTTTTTTCATTTTTTATAGTTGTTAGTTGTTCAGTTGTTTAGTTAATGCAGGTCGTTGAGCCTGTCGAAACGCCGTCATAATAACGGTCGGCCCTTCGACGGGCTCAGGGACCTTGGCTGTTAATATAAATGTACTACAAATTTCTCCAAAAAATAGTCTTCGTTAAACCATTTGTTTATCGCAGTCTGTTTGTGTTTCCAATAGCGGTTCAAGGCTTTGTATTCGTCCGTCAGGTCGCCGCCTTTCAGGTAGAGGATACCGCCTGCCTCTGCATCGCCTCTGATTCTCAGTTTGTTGCCAGCCAGGTTGGCAGTCTCGGGCAAGGTCATCACGGCGCGGCCGGTGATCACGTCGAACTTGTCTTTCACCTCTTCGGCGCGCTTTTGTTCGGCCACCACGTTCTCCAAGCCGATGGCTTCCTTCACGGCGTTCACCACCTTGATCTTCTTGCCCGTACCGTCGATGAGGTAAAAATCAGTTAGCGGAAATAGGATAGCCAAGGGGATGCCAGGGAAGCCACCTCCCGTGCCGAGGTCCATCACTTTCATGCCGGGCAGCAGCTGGAAATATTTGGCGATGGCCAACGAGTGCAACACATGGTGCTCATAGAAATGCTCCATGTCCTTGCGCGAGATGACGTTGATCTTGCTGTTCCAGTCCAAATACAAGTCTTTCAGTTGGTTATACTGCTCTTTCTGCTTGTCAGTCAGCGTGGGGAAGTACTTGAAAAGGCTCGTTGTGTCCATAGTAGTGGCTTAAAATGGGCTTCAAAAGTACGGAAAAAATCGAAGACATGGTGATTTTGGAGTGGATTTGTGAGATTTTTCGTTAGTTTTGCGTTGTCTAACGATGGCCAATGGCTTATGGCTATGGCCTGCTTTTACTGAAGAGCAAGCCATAGTCATAGGCCATGAGCCATAGCTCCAAAACTGATATAAAAATGAAGAAACTCGCCCTGCTCCTGACCCTGTTGTTCCCGCTGAGCCTCCTTGCTCAAAAGATCACGCCTGAAGAATACATCCAGACCTATAAGGACATCGCTATCCGCGAGATGAAAACGCATAAGATTCCTGCCTCCATCACCTTGGCGCAGGGTCTGCTTGAGTCGGGTGCGGGCAACAGCGCGTTGGCGCGCGAGGCGAAGAACCACTTCGGCATCAAGTGCCACAAGGGGTGGGAGGGTAAGACCTATTATATGGACGATGACGAGAAAGACGAGTGCTTCCGCAAGTACAAGGACGCCGAGGAGTCGTTTCGCGACCATTCCGAGTTTCTTTGCGGGCGCAGCCGTTATGCCGCCCTCTTCGATCTCGAGATCACCGACTATGTGGGGTGGGCCAAAGGCCTAAAGGCGGCAGGCTATGCCACCAACCCAAAGTATGCCCAGCTGCTCATCGACCGCATCGAGCTCTATGACCTCACTAAATACGACAAGATCGCCCTCGGACAGATGACCGACGACAACCAAATGCCCGACATCGCCCCCGAGGACGAGCTTCTGGAACTGGCATATTCACCCACCGACCGCTCGGCATTTCAACTGGTCGACATGACCCAGGATAAGCGTTTCATCTACGAGAACAACGGCGTGCGCTTCGTCTACGCCAAGGAAGGAGAGACGCCCGAGCAGATGGCCCGCGAGTTTGGCATCAAATACAAGAAGTTCTGCGACTACAACCTCCTGAAACGTCCCGACGAGATGGTGTTCCATAGCGGCGATGTGGTGTATCTCGCCAAGCTGCGCAACAAGAACTGGAAGGCCAAGAAACATACCGTTGAGGAAGGCGAGACCCTGCGCGATGTGGCGCTGCGCTTCGCCGTGAAGCCAGACAGGATTCTGAAAAAGAATGGGTTAAAAGAAGGCGCCCGCATCAGCAAGGGACAGGTGCTTTGGCTGAGGTAAGAGATTCCCTGCGGGAATCTCTACATTCTCAACTCTAAACTCAGGTACTTTGCCGTATAACTCTCTTCGCTCTTGGCGACCTCTTCCGGCGTGCCTTGGCAGACGATGCGGCCGCCACGGTCGCCGCCTTCGGGTCCCATGTCGATGATCCAGTCGGCCATCTTGATGACATCCATGTTGTGCTCGATGATGAGGACGGTGTTGCCCTTGTCGACGAGCTTGTTCAACACGTTCATCAGCACCTTGATGTCCTCGAAGTGCAATCCTGTGGTGGGCTCGTCCAAGACATAAAGCGTCTTGCCCGTGTCGCGCTTGGCGAGCTCGGTGGCCAGTTTCACGCGTTGCGCCTCACCGCCCGAGATGGTGGTGGAGGCTTGGCCGAGGGTGAGGTAGCCCAAACCGACGTCTTTCAACGACTTGATTTTCTGTATGATGCTCGGGATGTTCTCGAAAAACTCCACCGCCTCGTTGATGGTCATATTGAGCACGTCGTTGATCGACTTGCCTTTGTAGCGCACCTCCAAGGTCTCGCGGTTGTAGCGTTTGCCTTGGCATTCCTCGCACATCATGCTGACGTCGGGCAGGAAGTTCATCTCGATGACACGCACTCCAGCGCCTTTGCAAGCCTCGCAGCGTCCGCCCTTCACGTTGAAGGAGAAACGTCCCGCTTTGTAGTTGCGGATCTTCGACTCGGGCAGTTCTCCATAGAGTTTCCGGATTTCATCGAACACCTTGGTGTAAGTGGCGGGGTTGGAGCGTGGGGTGCGTCCAATCGGTGCCTGGTCGATTTGGATGATCTTGTCTATCTTATCTAGACCTTCGATGCTGTCGTAAGGCAGTGGCTCCTTCACCGAGCGGTAGAATTTCTGGCTGAGGATGGGGGAGAGGGTCTCATTAATTAAGGTGGACTTGCCTGAACCGCTGACACCTGTCACGCAGACCATCACACCGAGAGGCAGCACCAGGTCTACATCCTTGAGGTTGTGGCCTTTGGCACCTTTGATGGTCAAGAAATTGCCTTCCAATGGCTTGCGCCGAGTTTGGGGTACTTCAATCTGTCGTTTGCCGTTGAGGTAGTCGCAGGTGATGGACTGTCCGTCTTTGATCTCGGCAGGCGTGCCGGCAAAGACGACTTCGCCGCCATGACGTCCTGCACCGGGACCGATGTCGACGAGGTAGTCGGCGCTGAGCATGGTCTCCTTGTCGTGTTCCACCACGATGACCGAGTTGCCGATGTCGCGCAGCTCTTTCAACGACTCGATGAGGCGTTGGTTGTCGCGCTGGTGCAGGCCGATGCTGGGCTCGTCGAGGATGTAGAGGACCCCCGTCAGTTGTGAGCCGATCTGCGTGGCCAAGCGGATGCGCTGTGCCTCGCCGCCCGAGAGCGACGCTGCGGGACGGTTCATGTTCAGGTAGTCGATGCCGATGTCCAAGAGGAAATGCACACGCTTGTGGATCTCGCGTAGGATTTCCTTGGCGATATCATTTTGTCTTTCAGTGAGTTTGCTTGGCAGCTCGTCGATCCATTTGCCGAGACTGAGGGTGTCCATATTGGCCACCTCGGCGATGTTCTTGCCGTCGATACGGAACCATTGCGCCTCTTTTTTCAGTCTCGTGCCGCCGCAGACGGGACAGGGCACATGGTTCATGAACGAGCCGGCCCAGCGCGTGATGGCGGCAGAGGCTTCTTCGTTGTTTTGGCTTTCTATGAAGTTGATGATACCCTCAAAGTTGACCTTGATGGTCGAGGTGATGCCGAGGTTTTCGCGCTTTATGTCAAAAGTCTCGTTGGTGCCGTAGAGGATGGCATCTAAGGCCTCGTCGGGGATGTCCTTCAGCGGCGTGTCTAAGGTGAACCCGTGCTTCAGACCGATGGCCTCCAGCTGCTTGAAGATCCAGCTGCCGCTTTTGTATTCGCCCGCCGGAGCCAGACCGCCCTTGCGGAGGCTGAGGTTGGGGTTGGGGATGAGCTTGTCCTTGTCGACGACGGCAATCTCACCCAAGCCACTGCACTTGGGGCAGGCACCGTAGGGCGAGTTGAACGAGAAGGTGTTGGGCTCGGGGTCTTCGTAGGAGAGGCCGGTGGTGGGGCACATCAAGAGACGGCTGAAGTAACGCAGTTGTTGGCTGTCGTTGTCCAACACCATGAGCAGCCCCTTGCCGTAGCGGAAGGCAGTCTGCACCGATTTCTTGACACGCGTGAGGCTTTCCTCGTGCACCTCGATGCGGTCGACCACGATCTCGATGTCGTGGGTCTTGTAGCGGTCCACCATCATGCCGAACTCAATCTCGCGCATCACGCCGTCGACGCGCACACGGGTGAAGCCCGCCTGACGGATGTGCTCGAAAAGCTCGCGGTAATGACCCTTGCGGCCACGGACGGTAGGGGCGAGGATGTTGATGCGACGGCCGTCGAATTCTTTGAGAATCAGGTCAGTGATCTGCTCCTCGGTGTAGCGTACCATGGGCTCGCCCGTGTTGTAGGAGTAGGCCGTTCCGATGCGGGCATAGAGCAGGCGCAGGAAGTCGTAGATCTCGGTGATGGTGCCCACCGTCGAGCGCGGATTCTTGTTCACGCTCTTCTGCTCGATGCTGATGACGGGGCTCAGACCGGTGATCTTGTCGACGTCGGGACGTTCCATGTCGCCGATGAACTGCCGTGCGTAGGCCGAGAAACTCTCCATGTAGCGGCGCTGACCCTCGGCATAGATGGTGTCGAAGGCCAACGACGACTTGCCGCTCCCGCTGATGCCGGTGACGACCACCAAGGCATTGCGCGGAATCGAGAGGTCGATGTCTTTCAGGTTGTTCTCGCGTGCACCGTAGATTTCGAGGGTTTTATCTTCGCTGAATTCGTTCATGGCATTTTATCGGGCCGCAAAAATACGATTATTTCTACACATAAATTTCGTTGGTATCATCAAAATCTGTATTTTTGCCGCCAATTAGTAAGTATATTTACTGTAAGTTAATTTACTATCGTTATGGAATACAGGTTCAAAGGACATCTTGTCGAGGAACTTTATCAGGATTACAGGATCAAGGAGGGCATGAAGGCTTGCATGAACTGCGGCGTGTGCACTGCGGTTTGTCCAGCAGCGGAGTTCTATAGATACAACCCGAAGAATATAGTGAACATTGTGGCGCGCAAGAACGAATCGGACTTGGAGGAGCTGCTGAAGAGCGACACGATTTGGTATTGCGGCGAGTGCATGTCGTGCGTGACGCGTTGCCCACGTGCCAACGCCCCTGGCTTGGTCATCATGGCGCTGCGCAAACTCTCGATGCGAAGCGGGCTCTATATGGAGTCGGAGAAGGGGAGACAGCAATATGTCGTGGTAAAGGACTTGTGCAGTAATGTCTTAAATTACGGTTATTGTGTGTATCCGCGCACGTTTGACTATGAGACACACAAGGAATTCGGACCTGTAGGCAAGTGGATCAACGACCATCTGGAGGATGTGCATGCCCGCATGGGCTCCAACCTCGATGGCGACGGTCCCGGCGGATTGCGAAAGATTCCCCAGGAGAGCCTCGACCAGCTGAAGAAGATCTTCGACGTCACCGGTGCCACCGAGTTGATGGAGCAGGTCTTGGGCGACGCCCACGAAGAGGCGGTGAAGCGAAACATGACTGATGAGGAATATTTTATGAGTGTCTACACCCAAAACGACTGGGAAAAACACCTTAACCATTAAACCAACATTTTAAATGATAATCGAAGGAAAACAGAAAATCTGGTCGGACTACCAGAAAGACATCCCCGACGACCATTATTTCTATGTCAGGAGCTGCATCCGTCAGGCGTTTTGGCCCGGGTCGGAGGTGACGTTTCTTGACATCACGAGGAATAAGTTAGGCAAGGATTTCTACGAAAACCCCTATCATACCACCTGTGGCGGCATCGCCTATCATAGCGACACGATACCGCAGGAGACGGCCATGACCATCATCGCCCGCCAGTTCGCGCTCATGCACGAGAGCGGCTACGAGAACTACGTCTGCTCCTGCATCACCTCGTTCGGATGCTACACCGAGACGTTGGAGACCTGGCATGAGTATCCCGAGCTGGAGGCCAAGATCCGCCAGTATCTATGGGATTCGTGCAAGAAGGAGTTCGCCAAACCGAAATATCTCGCCCATGCCAGCGACCTCATCTATAAGTTCAGGTTCGACATCGCGAAGCAGATGAAGTTCCCGCTCGTCAACGTCAAGACCGGCAAGCCTCTGAAGGTGGTCGAACACATCGGATGCCATTATTCGAAGATGTTCCCCTCGAAGGGCTTCGGCGGCGCCGAGTATCCACATGTCCTCGTCGGCATGATCGAGGCATGGGGCGGCGAGGTGGTCGACTACCCCGAGCGCCGTCACTGCTGCGGCTTCGGCTTCCGCCAGTATTTCGTGCAGGCCAACCGTGGCTATTCAGAATCGAATACGCACAAGAAGTTTGAGTCGATGGAGCCGTACGAGCCCGACCTGATCATCACCAACTGCCCGGGTTGTCCGTATTTCCTCGACCGGTGGCAATATGTCATCGCCGAGCAGACGGGCAAGACCTACGGCAAGAACGGCTACGGCATCCCGGCCCTGACCTACGAGGAAGTGGCAGGCCTGGTGATGGGTTACGACCCATGGGACCTGGGCCTCCAGATGCACCAGGTAGCCATCGAGCCGCTGCTCGAGAAGATGGGCATCCCTTACGACCCGAAGAAGAAATATCAGGGCGTCAATGGCAAAGACCTTGGTCAGCCGATGTGTCCGTCGTGTATTAAATCTGTCTGAAAAACCGATGTTTATGAAGGAGAATATATTGATTATTGGCGGTGGCGCCGCCGGAATGGAAGCCGCCGCACAACTGCATCAGATGGGCCTCAATCCCATTATCGTCGAAAAGAGCGAGGCGCTCGGTGGCCATGTCGCCCAGTGGGACAGGCTGTTTCCCGCCTTCCATCCCGCCAAGGACGTGGTGGACGCCATGCTCGACAAGGTGAAAGACATCCAAACCTATCTGAATACAGAAGTTATTGATATTCAACGCACAGGAAACGGTTTCCATGCCGTTTTGAGCAACAACGAGACCCTCGACGTCAAGGCCGTGGTTTTGGCCACGGGGTTCGAGGTCTTCAAAGCTGAGCGGAAACAGGAATACGGCTATGGCATCTATAATAACGTGATGACCAGCGTCGAGTTGGAACAATTCTTCAGGACGGGCAAGGACGAGCGTATCAACCATCCGAAGCGCATCGGTTTCGTGCATTGCGTCGGTGCCCGCGACGTGAAGGTCTGCAACACCTACTGCTCGAAGGTGTGCTGCACCACGGCACTGAAGCAAGCTTGCGAAATCAAGGAGGTGTTCCCCGATGCCGAGGTCTACACGTTCTATATGGACTTACGCATGTTCGGCCCGGGTTACGAGGACCTTTATCTCAAGACCCAGAAGGATTTCGACGTGAAATGCATTCGAGGCCGTGTCTGCGAGGTGTCGGAAGATAGGGAAGGGAAGCTCGTCATCAAAGCCGAGGACACCCTGTTTGGGAAGCCGCTGAAGATGACCCTCGACGTGCTCGTGCTGATGTGCTCGATGGAGAAAAACAAGAGCATCGACGCGATACAGCAAAAGCTCGGCGTGGCTAATAACAGCGATGGCTTCATGCAGAACAAGGACATGTATCTGGGCTTGAACGACACGGCTCAGGAAGGCGTGTTTGTCGCCGGTGCCTGCACCGCT
>JAEEGL014558953.1_pt1 | contig 21022 bp, 18 predicted proteins | sample 9134231 | NCBI WGS metagenome assembly JAEEGL01 (sample SAMN16246548, study PRJNA631951) | gut metagenome | biome: gut microbiome; feature: rumen; material: fiber-attached | host: Bos | place: Iran: Karaj | collected 2018-10 | reverse complement strand
TCTCATTTTGGATATATAACGCGGAGGCGGAGTATGTATGACCTTTGTAAAGGCAAATAATTGAACCGACACAAGATGAACCCATATTTTAACCCGTTTTTGTTCAAAATATGCCTTGAATAATTAAACTTTAAAAAACGGGTGTACGTTTTTGCTTTTTTTTGGCTATAGAAGGGTGAGAGGCCAAAAGCGAACCACGAAACAATATGAAAGATTACAACATGAGGGTTAACAAACTACCCAAAATAATCGCGTAGTAAAGTGAGGGAACAAAACGAGTTCAAAACTCTCTTAAGGCCACAAGGTTCTCTTTATTGGCAACTGAATGACCGTCCGAATAGGATACGACCGTGCCATGACCCTTCCCTCAAAGGCGAGCGCAGCGACGTCGCGGTGAGACTCCGGGACAGGAACGACGTTCGGGTAAAACGGCGAAACAGAAAAGATACCGCAAAATTTCAAAAACCGTCGGCCAAACCTGATTTTTTCGTGGATACAAGAGAATGAGGAGACATGGTGATCATGCTTCTCTAATCCCTCAGAAAAAGAAAACAATTTGTAAATAAAAGAAACCACCCCTATCAAAAGTCCCTCGAAATGACCGTAGTAAAGTGAGAAGACTTTTTCTACGAAAAATAAAAAAACTGTCGAGGTTACCTTACAAATGCGAAAAAAATGACCATTGACAGATGAAGGACTCTTTTTCCGGCCTCCGGATCGCAATCAAATATTACACTTTTGTTACAAACACAAAGAATCATGTTTCAAAACCGATTTTTTCGTGCCAATAAAGATAATGAGGGGGTATCTCATAAACCAAAAGAAAAATTGAATAGAAACAGAAACTACGGTTTCCAAAAACTGTATTTTTTGTCTTTAGAAGGGTGAGAGGACAAAGCAATCCTCCCTCCCGAAACCTCATTGACAATTGAATAACCCGGTCATCAGGTACGTTACCGATGCCAGGAGCCACGCTCACAGGCGCGCCAGGACCCCGGAAGGGCGAGCGATAAAGCCCATGTGACAGAATCCGGAATGCAAACGGAGGAGGCGATGAGAGGCACCGGGGATAATGATACTTCCGTAACTCGCGGCCCGGCCACCATAAAGAAGGCGGGGAGGTGAAAGTCCTATGAGGAGGTGGATTTGAGATCAGATCCTGTAAACCTCCGCCTGATGACTGTATGACACAAGACACAAGGCAAAAGACAGTCAGGAACGCAGAAAAAACCAAATCAAAAATCAACCAAAAGGAGAAAGAAAATGGAAAACAGCACTTTTATGAAAGTCGATGAAGTTGCTGCTGAGATGGGAACGTCGAATTCATTCGCGTATAAGATCATCAAGCAGCTCAACACGGAACTCGAAGCGAAAGGCTTCATCACTGTAGCGGGAAAAGTCAGCAGACAGTATTTCCACGAAAGAGTCTACGGGTACGGAAAGGAGGGAATGAAGAATGCCGGTGTATAGGAACAAGGAAAACGGTACCTGGTACGTTGTGGCCAGGTACGAAGACTGGAAAGGAGACCGCAGGCAGAAATGCAAGAGAGGCTTTGAAACAAAACGGGAAGCGGTGCAGTGGGAACATGAATTCCAACTTCAGAACACCGCAGACATGGATATGTCGTTCAGCCTTTTCACCGATATCTATAAAAGAGATATCGCGCCCCGACTCAAACCGTCGACCCGGCAGACCAAGGAACACATTATCGAAAACAAGATCCTTCCGTATTTCGGAAACAAGAGTATCAGCGAGATCACATCGAAAGATGTGATAGCATGGCAGAACGAAATGCTCGTATCCAGGGACAAGAACGGTAAACCGTATTCCCCGAGGTATCTGAAGTGCATGCACAACCAGCTCAGCGCGATATTCAACCATGCGGTCAGGTATTATGACCTGAAATCAAATCCCGCCGCCAAAGCGGGGAGCATGGGAGAGAAGGACGGCGGAAACATCAACTTCTGGACAAAGGAAGAGTATCTGCGCTTCGCGGACGAGATGATGGACAAGCCGATCTTTTATTATGCTTTCGAGCTGCTTTACTGGTGCGGTCTCCGTGTGGGGGAACTGCTGGCGCTGACACCGGGGGATTTCAACTTCGAAGAAGGTACGGTGAGGATCTCGAAATCATACCAGCGCATCAAACGCAGGGATGTGGTGACGACTCCTAAAACAAAAAAGAGCAACCGTACGATCAAGATGCCTCCCTTCCTGTGCGAGGAGATCCGGGATTATCTGAAAATGCTGTATGACCCAAAACAGACGGAACGGATCTTTCAGATATCCAAGAGCTATCTACACCACGAACTGAGCCGCGGCGCTGCAGCGGCAGGAGTAAAGCGCATCAGGATCCACGACCTGCGTCATAGTCACGTTTCACTGCTGATAGATATGGGATTCACTCCCGTGGCGATAGCGGAGAGACTCGGTCATGAAAGCATCGATATAACGCTGAAATACGCTCACATGTTCCCGTCAAAACAGACCGAAATGGTAGAAAAACTTGAAAGAGAAAGGAGAAATTAAGATGTCAGCCAGAAACGTAGACGACCGTAACCGCTGGAGAAACGTAACGGTGGGATTCAGAGTATCACCGGAGGAGAACGAGCAATTGAACACTGCCGTGGCTCTCTCAGGGCTTCCAAAACAGGAGTACTGCTACCGAAGGTGCATGAACCGGGAAATAGTGGTACAGGGAAATCCGAAGGTCTTCAAGGCTCTCAGGAATCAGCTGGAAGCAGTACTTGATGAGCTCAGGCGTATCGAAAGCAGTTCGGAACTCAGGGACGAACTCCTCGAAAATATCAAACTGATCACGTTGACCCTCAACGGGATGAAGGAGGAGATGAAATGACCGGAGAAATGAAAATGACCGCCCCGGAAACATCTGTTGGCGCAGATGAAGGGCGATCACCGATCACTTATTCTGGTGACAGTATAACCTATAACGAAGCAAAAATCAAGGACTTTGAAGAAATCAAAAGAGCGTATAACAGGACGATGGAACCGTCCTACCTTCCGTTCGTATCCATGACGGATCTTTTTGACAATGTCTATCAGGGGAAACCGCCGGTACTGGAAGGGCTGCTTTGCCGGGGAACGTATCTCTTCGTCGGAGCGCCAAAGATCGGAAAAAGTTTCCTGATGGCACAGATCGCTTATCACGTCAGCACGGGTACACCTCTCTGGGGTTTCCCGGTGCGGAAGGGAAAAGTCCTGTATCTGGCCCTTGAGGATGACTACGGACGGCTTCAGGAGAGACTGTTCCGGATGTTCGGCGCGGGAGAGAACGACAATCTGCTTTTCTCCACAACAGCCAAACAGCTGGGGAAGGGACTCGATGAACAGCTCAACGGGTTCCTGTGGAAAAACCGTGACACGGCTCTGATCATAATAGACACGCTCCAGGCAATCCGTGAAGTCGGCGGAGACAGTTACTGTTACGCCAGCGACTATCAGATCATATCACGTCTCAAATCTTTTGCCGATTCGTATGGAATATGCATGATAGTCGTGCACCATACCAGGAAGCAGAAGGCGGACGACGCATTCGACATGATCTCCGGAACGAACGGACTTCTGGGAGCGGCAGACGGAGCGTTCCTGCTTCAGAAAGAAAGCCGTACGTCCAACGCGGCGACACTCGAAGTTTCGGGAAGGGATCAGCAGGATCAGAAGCTGTTCCTGAGGCGGAACGAAGAGACGCTGTGCTGGGAACTCGATCACGTCGAAACGAAATTATGGGAGACTCCGAAAGATCCTCTCCTTGATGAAATAGCGAAGAAGATCTTACCGGAAAATCCGGAATGGTCAGGAAGCCCGACGGATCTTTGCGGGTTCCTCGGCGTGGACATGAAAGCGAACGCTCTGACGCAGAAACTGAATGTGAACGCCGGAAGATTGTTTCAGGAATACGGGATCCGGTACTGGAACAAAAGGAGTCACGCGGGAAGGCTGGTAGGGTTCCGGCTGGAAAAGCGTGACGATGTGTGACGGTCGTGACGATGTTTTTGAGGGCGGTGGCGGTGTAAAAAACATCGACACCATCGACACGGACCGACACGGAAGAGTTTAGGCGGGGATGCAAGGGAAGCCCTTTTCAAAGGGCTCACCCTGCCGGGGAAGCTTTCCGCAGAAAGCAGGGGAGACCCCTCCGGGATCATCGCACCATGAGTGCGGAAAGATGGTCCCGGTAAACCCCCTCGGAGAGCGCAAAGCGCTTTTGATGACCGTCAGGTTGTCAAAAGTGCTTTTGCGTTACTTTCGTTACTTTCGCAAAAGTAACAAAGGCCCGCAGCTGGCGCCGCGGCAAGGAAAGGAGTTTAACTGAATGGAAAAACGAACGATAAGCGCTATGGTCGGCAAGGGATCGGTGAATCACAACAGCCGCAAGTTCATCGCTGAAAACGTGGATCCTGAAAGGACACGTTTCAACATTGAATACTGCAACGAACCGATCAGAGACGTATACCACAGATTATTCGATGAGGCACTTGAAGAGTACAACGCGAAACAGACCCGGGCGGACCGGAAGATAGATGACTACTATGAGAAGATCCGGACAGGCAAACAGGAGAAGTTATTCCACGAGCTGATCATCCAGATCGGCAACCGTGACGATATCACGGAGGCGGCAAATTATGAAAGAGTGAAGTCAGCTCTGGATGAATATTTTAAGGAATTCCAGTCGAGGAATCCGAACCTTTATGTCTTCTCCGCGCACCTTCACTGTGACGAAGCCACGCCCCATCTCCACATCGATTTTGTTCCTTATGTGACCGGAAGCAAGAGAGGACTGAGCACCAGGGTATCGCTGAAATCTGCTCTTGCTGCCGAAGGTTTTCACGGAGGGACCAGAGAGATGACGGAATGGAATCAATGGGTCAGGAGCGAGAAAGAGCATCTGGCTGTTACCATGGAGCGATACGGTTTCGAGTGGGAACAGAAGGGGACTCATGATGAGCATCTCAGCGTTATCGAATACAAGAAGCAGGAAAGAATGAAGGAACTTGAAGCGGTCAATGACGCGATTGCGGATAAGACTGAAGAGTATAACGGGCAGCTGGAGGAGATGTCCGTGATGGCGGAAAGGTTCAACAGTCTGAAAGAAGTGAAAATGGATCTGAGCAATCTGGACAGGGATCTGTCAAGATACAGGCTTGAGGAACCTCCGGCATTGATGAGTGCGAGAGCTTACAGGGAAAAAGTTGCTCAACCGGTTGTAAATGCTCTTAAGAAGATCGCGAAGGCTTTGATGGTGAAGTTTATCGGAGCCAGGGACAACTATCTCAGACTTTCCAGAGAACATGAAAAGCTTAAGAAAGTAAGTGGCAGGAATTTTGACAGAGCAAAAATCCTTGAAGAGAAAAACAAAGAGCTGGAAAGAGCAAACAAGGAGTACTCGCTTCTCCGAAATGTTTTCGGAAATGAGCGGGTGGATGAATGGGTCGAGAGGGCAAGAGATGTAGATCGCCAAAAGAAGCACATGAGAAGAGAGCAGGAAATAGAACGCTGAATAGCGAGAGGGGCTTTGATGATTATATGAATCATTGTGGCCTCGTTTTACATCAATAAAGATTATGTTTTTTCGGATGACATCGGCTACAGTATTGAATTGATGAGCAAGCCGATGATGCGTGTACCAAGTTAAAAGCCTTGACACTGGCAATGTGAGATTATATAACCAGTTTTTTGACGTGTTAGCCAAAAGCCAGGTATTCTGTTTTTATGCAATATGTATGTCAAGATAAGGGGGCCGTAGCTTTTTATTTTGCTACAGCCCCGTCGTACGGCTCAATGACCGGCCCTGTGTTTAATGCAGATCAGATCTTTTTAATGTGGGTGATACAGTGTGCAACACGCTGTCCGATTTTATTCAACAGAAAAGAAGAGAAGCAAAAAAGAAGAGGTAACGAGATATTCTGCCAGAGTATTGACTGCCGATGGGTCATATGATAAAGTACTATTGTACTTCGCGTTTGCAATTTGATCCTCATCCTCGCATGGCCTCTAAGATTACGATGATTATCGTGAAGGCTTTTTCTGCTATAACACCTATAACACAAAGAGAATGAAATCAACAAAAATGAAAGGCGGAAGCTTTATGAAGTCTATTCTGAAACCCAGATCACTTTTATCCGTTATTCTATGCCTGGTAATGCTGTCTCAGGTGTATACTCCTGTATTCTCGGTTGACGCATTTCAGGAAAATGAAACGCAAAATCAGGAAAGCGTAGCAAGGCCCGAACCAGAAAAGGTAAATGGGGTTTTTGAAGAAGAATACAGGCTAGATGACAAGTCCGGGAATCCCTATGCGGAACTGAAAACCATAAACAATGATCAGGTAGCAGAAACTTCGGCAATCGAACTGTCATTCGGAGACATTCCCAACGATTCTATTGTGACTAAAGCAACACTCAAACTGGCAAAAAAATCGGGAACTGAAGGATTCGTCTGGTATCTTTCCGATAGTACAGCTTGGTATCTTGGCAGTGAGGCTGCCGATGGACAGATCATTGAAATAGATGTCACCCCTTCCGTAAAAGCAGCCATTGAACAGGGGCTTGACAGTATTTCGCTGGATTTGCTTCCGTTTATACAGGATGATAGTTCTGATGATGCCGATGCTTCCACGCCAAACCGGACAACGGTTTCCAACGGGTATGTCGAATTTGACAGCGCGCGTTCATCGCTAGTTCTTAACTACACCTCCGCTGACACATACAGGGATCATAGCTCGGTGCTCTCAGTTGGTACCGGACAGTCAGTGGATCTTTACACGGGAGAGATGACATTCTCAATCACCGATGCTTACACAAACAGTCCGGCTTTTCCTGTAAATATCTGTCACAACTACTCCTCCCTATATGGTTGGAGAATGAACTACAATCAGAGCGTTTTTGTACCAGCGGGTATCTCGTCCCAATCGGTGCTATACACTGATGGCTATGGAAAAATCCATTGTTTTACATTTACAGAGGGGACTCTCACTGATGCCGGTGGCCTTGGAATGATTTTTGAGTTTCTCAATGACGGTTATCAAATCAAAGACAAAGCTGGAAACGTTCTCGAATTCGATGAAAACGGAAAACTTGTAAAAATCCTGGACAAGAACGGAAATTATGCAACAATAACCATAAATGCCTCAGGCAGGGTAAGCTATGTAACCGATTCATTCGGAAGACAGTTCCATTTTATATATAACCTCGACACCGGCAAAATGGTGTTGGCTTCAGATCCGTCCGGAAGATATACATCATTTTCATACACCGGTGACGATCTTACTGCCATAAACTACCCTGACGGAATGTCCATTTCATTCCAGTATTCAGACGGCAAAGTCACAAAGATCATAAATCCTGACGGAACCAAAACGGGATTTCAGTACGCTAATAACAAACTGTGCAGAGTCAGTACCTTCCCTTCCGATTCAAATACAACAGCGGACTATGTACAAGTCACATATAAAAGCAACAGCACTACTGAGGTCAGAGACAGAACAGGTCTGGCACAGGTATATAAGCTGGACGAAAACGGAAGAGTTACCTGCGAGTATGAAAAACTATACGATGAGTATCTGCACCCTGTTCGTAATTATCTCACCGGAACTGTACTGTTCAGCTATACCGACACCAAGAGAACATTTTCATCTTCCATAGCGGCAGAAGGAGATAACTGTATCGAAAACGGAGACTTTTCGGGAAACAGCGAGTCTCCCTGGGTATTCTATGGGGACAAGTCGCTATATGACGGAATGTATGACGGTGAATATGTGATAAACGGAAGTCCCAATAAAGTAAAGTATATAGGGCAGACCATTGATGAAGAAGACATTGAGGTTCCCTACGGGAACACCATGATCTTCTCAGCGTGGGCAAAAGCCTCTTCCGCGTCCACGGGAACATTCCGGATCAAAGCAGAGGTTTGGTATACTGATAATTCTCATACAGACAGCGAGACTTCCTTTGACAAGAATTTTACTGACTGGCAATACGCTGCCACACCGATAAAGATCGACAGAGACCTGACGATCGACCACGTCAATGTGTTTCTTGAATACTCAAACAACGGCGGTACATGTTCTTTCGACGATGTCCGCCTTGTCTGCGCGCCTGCTGCTGAATCGGAATATGAGGATGATCTTGGGGAACAGCTGACAATATTCGGGACATCGAGGACAGTTTGCGAAAGGGTAACGGTGACCGACGGCATATATACCACCGTAATTGAGAAAAACTATAATGGAGATGTTATCAGACAGACGGTCACGGATCTAGACGGAAATGATTTCGTTTCACTCTTCGAGTACGACAGCTACAGAAGACTTGTGAAAACTCAGGACTACCGGAATATGATCACTGAATATACCTACAACAGTGTCGGTATGATCACATCCACAAAGACATACTACTGTTATACATTCAATCCCTCTTATGATCCTACACCGGAAGAGTATTTCCTCAGCACGACGGAATATGACCAGACCGGTGAATTCGCGGTAGTGGTCGGCGACAGCAGATCGGACAGCATCCAGACGGTGAACGTATTCAATACTACAAAAGGTTTGTTGACAAGCACAACATCACCAAATGGGCAGACTACATCATACAGCTATGATAGCGACAATGACCTTGTTACTGCTGTTACTTCAACGCTCGGAAACGATGTGTTTTCAGTCCTATACGGCTACGACAGCGCAAGACGTGTAACATCCGTCACGCACAACGGTTTCGTTTACGGATTCACATATGATAGTCTCGGAAGAAGCCGGGAATTCAGCATTGCCGGAACGACATTCTTAGAGAACTCGTATGTGCTTTCCGATGTGACAGCAGTAACAACTGAATATGCTTCCGGGGAATCAGTTTCAGTTGAGACCGACGGCATAAACAAAACTGTGATAAATACATACACAGACAGCAATAATGATGATACTGTTATTTCCGAAGTAGAGTACGACGATTTCGGAAATCCGGTTACGTTTATTGATAATCTCACCGATACTGAATACACTTACAAGTACGATGCATATGGAAACGCTGTCTGGGAAAAAAGAGACGGGGACATGTATAAGCACAGTACTTTCGACAGTCACTGCCGGCTTACCAGCACTTCGAAGGAAAATGAAACTTACACTCTCATCTACGACTCTAAAGCTGGGGTTGTATATCCCGATTCCACAGTCGTTGGGATGACTCTGTCAGGAAAATATACCGACAGGATTACAAGGGACCACTACGGAAGAAAAGTTGCCGGAGAAGTTACACTGGCTTCCGCGCAGAACCCACTCTTGAAAAACGAAATAACGTACCTCTCTGTTGAAGATGGCGATGAAACCAGACTCACAGCATACCCAGAAACATTCAGGACACTTGTGAATGGAACGGAAGTATCCAGATACTCCTACACTTATGATGACAACGGTAACATCACAGAGGTCTCCAGTTCCGGGAATCTTATTATCCGATATGTATATGACGGTATGGACCGCCTGATCCGCGAGGACAACAGCATACTGAATGCTTCATACACATATTCGTATGATACTGCCGGGAATATTCTTGAAAAGGACAAGTATCCTTACAGCGTCTCTACACTTGGGACCGCTACCGAGACAAAGCTTTACACTTACGCCTCTACCGGATGGAAGGATAAGTTGATCTCATTTGATGGAGTAAGTATTACATATGATGTTCTCGGGAATCCCACATCTTACAGAGGACATAGTCTCAGCTGGGGAATGGTCCGTCAGCTTGAAGCCTATGATCAGAACACTTTTGAATACAACGCTTCAGGCATCAGAGTACGCAAGAACGGAACAGAATATGAACTTGACGGCACTACAATCGTAAAGGAAAGCAGAACAGGCACAGTCATCCGTTACCGCTACGGTGTTGAGGGCTTGATTGGATTCACTTACAACGGCACAGATTATTACTACACAAAGAATTTGTTGGGAGATATTACCGGCATATACGGAGCAGACGGAATAAAATATGCAGCATATGAATATGACGCATGGGGCAATCATACTGTAACTCTTGATGTAAACGGAATAGGTACGATCAATCCATTCCGATATAGAGGATACTACTTTGATGTTGAAACAGGTTTGTATTACCTGCAGACAAGATACTATGACCCTGCCACGGGAAGATTTTTAAATGCCGATAGGTATGTGTCAAAGGGCTTAGATATAAAAAACACAAATCTATTTTCTTACTGTGGTAACAACCCAGTTCTCAGAATCGACGCTTCAGGGCAATTTTGGGAAGAAATATGGGACTTTGCTTTAGAAGCAATAAAGCAAATAGGGCAGGCACTAGGAATTGTTGCACCAGCTTATGCTGGGGCGGCCATTACAACTATGATAGATGGTCCTTTCCCAATTGCTGACTGTGTCGCGGGCGTTGCTGTAGTAGTAGTAACTACTGGAGCTATTGCATACGGAACTTATCAAGCGGTAAAATACATTTCAATACCGAGAGTAACCACAAAAGAAAAGACTATTGAAATTACTCAAGCGCCACCTGAAGACATAGTGGTATATCGTTGGCCAAAAAAAGGGACAATGATAGTTACCTTTACCCCATCTAAACGTGATGTTGATAATCCAAATTCCGGATTGTCATTTTCCACCGAATACAAGGTCGGATCTGCAGCAACGACTATTGGGCGATTAAACATGACAGGCGTTGTATTAGCCATCATAGATGGCCCGAGCCATGTAAGCGTATATCCCATTGGAGGAACATTGGAAGATTGGTATGAGGCTGGTCCAGATTCAGAGTGGTCAAAGGCGGTAAAAGCCGCTTGCTGTTATTAGTCCATTTGAGACTAAAAATCATTAACGTAAGGTCTACGTAACACACGCTAAAAGCAAGCGGAGACTGCCAATCAACACCAATAGGGACTGAAGAGCATAGCACAAGCTGAGTTCGAAAGTGCAAAGGCAATACTATCCCTATGGTTCGACAGGTCTGTTTTTGAGTATCAGCCTGGTATCAATATGAGCGTTTATGATTTACCGGTCAGGACACCCTTCGTTCTGTGGTGGTGACGGTTATCACGTATTGGTACAACATTCCGTGACAACTCGTCATAGATAGCCTCCATTCGTTTGGCTTGTTCGGCAGGGTCCTTTTCCAGGATCACATGGATCAGTTCATCTTTCAAAATACCGATGCTCACATTGCGGTTGATCATTATTTTTTGTTTGTAATAGCGCTTTTCACCTTTGTATTCTTTTGTGAGTATCTTTACAAACATGCCACCCCTCGCGAGAATTCAAAGATTTCTCACTACATTTTGATTTCCTGAAATTAATGACATTGATTAACCTTCCTTAGACGGGTTCATACCCCGCTGCTTGCAGCGGTAAGGCCGTTCGAGTACAATAGTACTCGAAAGGGTGGGTCACTGAAATGTCAGAGAGTGAATATATACATTCGACACATAACGTAAGCAATCTGGTTTACCATTATGTGTGTCCGGCGAAATACCGTCGGATAGTGTTTACAGAAGAGGTGGACAAGACGCTCGTGCAAATATGCGAAGGGATAGGAGCGCGGTACGAGTGGATAAGATTTTTGGAGATAGGAGCAGATAAGAATCACGTCCATTTTCTGATCCAGTCGACACCGACGCACAGTCCAAGCGAAATAATAAAGGTAGTAAAGAGCATCACAGCACAAAGAATATTTGCCGAGCATCCAGAGGTAAAGAAGGTGTTATGGGGAGGACAATTTTGGACCGACGGGTATTTTGTTTCAACGGTCGGGAAGCACACGAACGAAAATGTGAAAGCGAACTACGTGCGAGAACAGGGTAAACCAGATCAAGAGGGGTACACGCAGTTAAAGATAGGTGACCCACAAACGCATCCAGATACCCCGCTCGCGTAGCGAGTCACGCATCCGGTGGACGCGTGAGTGCTTGCACCGGGGAAGTTCATTTTTTCCTATGCTTTTCAAAGATTTGACATCGGTTTTAAATAAACGAGATAGAAATGAGGAAGTTAACAGATAAATGTTCTGCTGTTTGTAGTCACAGGATTTTTCGTGCATTCGAAAGGATGGGTACGAATAATTATGGGACAGACAGTATACCTACGTGAGCGACCCAATTATACAATCAGACACCTCATTTGCGTAGCTAGGTGAGCGTCTGTAGTATGCTTAAGTACTGCATCAAAGTGAATCGTTTATACATTGAAAGAACCCGAGGAGACAGTAGTATATGGAGATTGATACATTGTTCGATATGTTAAGTTGGAATAGCGATGAAGAAACTCAGAGAAAAGGAATAGAACTGGCAAAAGGAGTTAAATGTTTCAGTGTATTTTTAATGCCAAGAGGGTTGGATCATAGCAAAGACATATGGGAAAACTGTGCAAGGGTAGTATCAGAATATCCAGATGAAATTTTGAAGTATTGCTCAGAAGAGTTACTAAGATGGTTAGGAGATATGAACTGGCCGGGTGCAGAGGTCATTTTCCAAAGGTTATTAAAGCTTAAGGAGGTTAAATTGCTGAGTTTTTCTCTTGTTCATTGCGTAAAAGAAGCATTGGCTTGCGATGACCAAGTATGGTTAGGCAATATGTCAGCATTGTTAAAAAACGAAAATCTTAACAAAGATGTTCTCCCACGAGATATCTATAATGCAATGTATGTAAGATATCAAATGGAAACATACGATTGAGGGTGCGGATGTTTTTTTGTTGACTTATTTTTGGTTTATATGATAAACTGTATAAGGAGCCTAAACATCCGACAGCTGTACGACGTTTTAGGATCAGTGTAGCGTATCTGTTCACACCGTAGTTTGCAAACACAAAACAAAATGAAAGGAGAACGCTTAATGAAACTTGTTTTGAGATCCCGGGCGCTTTTATCTTTAGTTCTATGCCTAGTAATGATGGCTCAGCTTATCGTTCCCATATATGCACAGGAAGACTTTAAAGAACCGCAGCGTCAAACATTAGACGGCGCAAGTGTAGTATCTCAGGAGTATTCGGATTTGTTTTATGTATATGGACGGTACTCTGAAACAGACAAGCAAACTATCACAGAAATCGTAATCAACAATGATTTTATTACGAAAGATTGCTATTTCCTTGAATTATCTATTTGTGAAGAAGGAAAGAAAGAAGAGGTATTCTCATTTACTTATTCGTACGATTCAAGGTGTGCTAAGATCACAGGATTGGATACAGAAAAAAGGTATATTCTTTCAGCAAGCGGAGACAGCTACCCCGATGTATATGCTTTTAGCGGCTACTTTGTACTTCATGAGATCGGTATGGAGCTGTCAGTTGAATATTATATCGTAAGTAATCACTACCAGCAATCTAAACTGATAAAAAATGAAATTGAAAGTCTGTATAGGGCCAAGAGCATACTGGCAGAAAAAAACAGGCTTTACAACTGTTACAGTTCCAGTGACAACTCTCTGGACACTTCTAGGATTCCCGAAGAAGAAAGGGAAGAGGTTATCCGTTTAAATAGTATAGTTTCCTATGCTTCCGGAAGAAGCATCTCAACCGAAACAGAATTCAACGGATCATTTTACCAGGCCAATCTGATTTATGATGACGATACAACATATGGGTGGATTTCATCTGATGAAGACGAAGATTACTACAAAGTAATGTTTGATGCGGTTGGGTATGCTAATTTCTGGCTTGGAAATATACCAAGCGGAAAAGACTATGATCTTTTCCTTTATGATTCAGACGGAGAATTACTGAGCACAGGCAATTCATTATCAAATCAAGAGCAGATATACAATTACTCTGTTCAGGCCAACACATGGTATTATTTGGTGGTAATCTCGGCGGATGGTTCATATGATCAAACCAATCCATATATTATCAGAGCCAAAAACTATCCGTCAGCAAATGCAGATTCTCACGAACCAAACAATACTTTTTCTACAGCTACAGAGATTTATCTTGGTAGTCCTGTCACAGATTCGAACATACACATCGCTGATGACGAAGATTATTACGAATTTGAAATCGTTGCAGGAGACACACTGAACGTTTTGCTTTATGGTATTCCTACGAATTGTAACTACGATATCAAGCTTTACAACAGTCAGCATAGTTGCATGGCGACTTCTGCACATGCAGGTGCCAGTAGCGAATTGATATCACTAGAAGTTCCCACAAGCGGGACGTATTACGTTAAAGTATATTCAGTCAGTGGGTTTTCAACAAACAATTATGTTCTCTCCATGTCTGCTAACTATCCGGCGCCAATACTTGATAATTACGAGCCTAATGATACCCTTTCGACTGCAACTTCTATCCAAAGTACCAGTAGTATTCAAGCCTCAATTAGTACCGGAGATGATACCGATTATTTTGATTTTAGCATAGATATCGCAAGACGTGTCGAGATAACTCTTAGCAATATTCCCTCTGGTTGCGATTATAATCTACAATTACTGGACAATGAAGGAGACTTGATCTGCCAATCCAATAATGGTTTCAATAACTCTGAAAGCCTAATTCACAACTTGCCCTCTGGTACTTATTACATTAAGGTATATACGGTGTATGGGTTTTCAAATTCAGTGTATACATTAGCAACAACATCAGGAGCGGTGATAGAGAATAGCGAATTCTCAGCTCTAATTGTTGATGTTGTAACGCCGAATAATGTCGATGTTGATTACAATGCAATCAGGCCGACTTTTGATAAATGGCCTGCAGGGCCTATATCAAGATATTATGGTGAACTAGATTCGACAAGGGAGGCGGAATTAGACGACATTCTTGATGACGTTGACGATATAGCAAACCCAAATCTTTTTCCACCAGCAGGGGAGTATCTGACACACTATTTAGACAAGACGGGAAGTGAAAAATCAATAAATGTGTCTGCACTTAATGGTGGAGATTCATCTGCTACCAATAACTTGCATATGGTAGTCAATTTAGCGTTGAATGCAGCCGAACAGTTTCTTTCATCTGGAAATGGGACGATTACCTTTTGTAATAAAGATGATCCCACTTTTGTAGGCCTTGAAACGACGTTTCTATCTAATTATTTCCTTGCAATAGGACGTTACACGGTGGGAGTGAAAGTTACTGTGAATAGAAACGGCACAATGTATTCTGCTCAAATTGTATATCACGTTTACGACGTTTATGATTTCGATAGGCAAGGGAATACTCCATTTTACAATGGAAGGACCTACAGTGATATGTGGGAGCTTCAATATGGAGGTTATGCAAGAGGATTTTTGATACACGGTTACGCAACTTATTTCGTATCGTGGGAGCTCGGAGAGAGAGTTGGAACGGGGGCTTATTTACAATGTATTTCTTAAAAAAAATGAGATTAGCGGTATTGGCTGCCCTTTTAACTATTGTTATAATTGTTTTTTCATCATGCAATGGTCATTACATGGTTGAAAGATACGCAGATATAGATATTGACTCACAAGCAAAAGTTATCGAAGTAATAAACGATTATTATGGCATAGAGGCAGGAAGAATAACCAAAATAAGCAAAGTATTATACCAATGGGCAAGAGATGCAGAACTATACATTTTTGCTGAGGTGGATTGGCCAGAACTATGGTCAGATTATTCCTGGAGAAATGACGTATCATCTGAAGCATATAGCTTGCTAGGCACCAAGAAGGATAAAGATCTGGGTAGCACTTCGGATAACTTTACTTATGACATTGCGACTCAGTATAAAAGTGAAAATAAATATCTAGCTATCATGAGACAGATGGATGATAACCATGTTGTTTTCCAAATGAATACACAAATTTGGCAATACATAAAAAACGCTTTGGAATCAAAAACACAGTGATACCAGCAAATACTTATTTTGAATCATCCTTGAAACAATGGTAGATTTGGTGTATTATATTCCTACAAGCATCCGCAGTGAAGTTGTTCTGTTATCAAACAGCTGTAAGAAATGATAACAGAATAAATGGACTCAGGGTAATATGGATAACAGGAGTTATCAGGAGAAAGAAAAAAGCCACAGCGCACGGAACCTAAACAAATTTGTTTAGGTTTGGCGGAGTGGGAATAACACACGGCATCTCGGGAACCCTAAGAAAATATAGGGTTTCCGCGATACGGTCACCCCGAATGGCAACGTTTTGGCAACATCTGTAAAATCCATCGAATAAAAAATATAAGAGCTAACCGATTTTTTGAAAGTCGATTAGCTCTTTTTTCGTTGCTGATTTCACTGCCCAGAAAACATTTTCAGACTGAAACAGACGTGGTGCGGGTCAATCTTCTTTGTCCATATCCTTTAGGTCACCGAATAAATCTTCAGACGGTATATGATGCCATCTTCCAGTCGTGTCATTCAAAGGATAGTGATATCTCCATCTGTCATATTCCTCTTTCGTGATCCGGCCGTCGTGGTACCTGCCTGATTCCTCAGCCCAAGCCTCTATCTGCTGCAGAAAGTCAAAAGCTTTGCGGCCGTGATCTCTAGGAACTATTCTGAGGATCAGTTCACCATCCCTGTTTTCAGCAGTCAGACCGTAAATATCTTCAAGCGTGAACAGTGTGTGCATGAGTCCTATGGAACTGTCGATGTCAGGAACGGACAGAGCGGCGGGAGAAACATCCAGAATGTCCGCGAGAGTCTTTGTAAGATCCTCTTTGGGGCATCTGGCTCCTCCTTCATATTGCGCCATGCGGACATCGGCGGATCCTTTTGGGAATCCCGCCAGGACTCCGAGAACCTTCTGTGTCATGCCGCGCATGGTGCGGAAAAAGTGTATTCTTTCACCTATTGCCATGATAAAACCTCCGAAATTTCTTTCCAAAGGTATTCTAACATATATGTTTAGGAGAGGTCAAGAAAAATTAAGCAAAAAAATTTAATATTTTTTCAAAAAACCCCTTGACATAATCAAAATTGTTTAGTATAATGATGGACTTAAGCCAAAATGCTTAAGTTTTACAACTAAATGACCGTCCGAACAGGATACGACCGTGCCATGACCCTTTACCCGTGAAAGGCGAGCGCAGCGACGCCGCGGTGAGACTCCGGGGCAGGAACGATGTTCGGGGAGAGCGGCGATCAAAAGTTCAAATAACAGGAAAGGAGGTGTGACCGGGATGGCAAATACAAGCTTTATGCGAGTGGAGGAAGTTGCAGAAGAACTCGATGTTTCAGTTTCTTACGCATATAAGATAATACGTAAGCTGAACGCGGAACTGGAAAAGAAAGGCATCATAACCATCGCAGGCAGAGTAAGCCGGAAGTATTTCAAAGAAAGACTGTATTACGGTACGGAAAATGAAATCTGAAAGGAGATGATAAAATGGCCGTATATCGTGAAGGAAATACCTGGAGGGCTGTGTACCGTTACACAGACTGGCAGGGACAGAGAAAGCAAACCCAGAAAAGAGGCTTCCCGACAAAGCGGGAAGCCCAGGCCTGGGAAAGATCACAACTGGATAAAGCAAGCGCAGACCTTAATATGCTTTTCGGAAGTTTTGTGGAGCTGTATTCTGGGGATCTGAAAAACAGGATCAAGGAGAACACATGGCACACCAAGGATAACATCCTGAGGACAAAGATCCTTCCGTATTTCGGAAACCGGAAGATGAATGAGATCAGACCCAGAGACGTCATTGCCTGGCAGAATGAGATGATAAACCTGAGAGACGAAAAAGGGAAACCGTATTCGCCGGTATATCTGAAAACGCTGCACAATCAGCTGAGCGCTGTTTTCAATCATGCGGTCAAGTACTACGGACTGCATGAGAATCCCGCTTCACGGGTCGGGAACATGGGTAAGGCCAAGGGCAGGGAGATGCTTTTCTGGACACAGGAAGAATATGCAAAATTTGCTAATGAGATAATGGATAAACCGGTATCTTACTATGCATTTGAAATGCTGTACTGGTGCGGGATCCGTGAAGGAGAGCTTCTGGCTCTCACTCCGGAAGATTTCGATCTTGAGAACGGTACCGTATCTATTAACAAGTCATATCAGCGTATAAAGGGAAGAGATGTCATCACGGATCCGAAGACTCCGAAAAGCAACCGGGTGATACAGATGCCGGATTTTCTGGTCGAAGAAATGAAGGACTATATGATGCGCTTGTATAAGATAGGACCGAAGGACCGGCTTTTTGAGATCTCGAAAGGTTATCTGTATAACGAGATGACCCGCGGATCCAGAGCGGCAGGAGTAAAACGTATCCGGATCCATGATTTGAGACACAGTCACATTTCACTGCTCATCCAGATGGGATACTCAGCAGTTGCTATTGCGGAACGGGTCGGTCACGAGAGTATAGAGATCACGTACCGTTATGCGCACCTGTTCCCGAGCACACAGAAAGATATGGCAAGGAGTCTTGGTAAAATCAGAAAAGGAGAAGAAAATCATGTCAGCTAAAAATGTGGATAATCGTAACCGCTGGAGAAGCATTACTGTTGGATTCCGCGTATCGCCGGAGGAAAATGAGCAACTGAATGTGGCAGTTGCTCTTTCCGGCCTTCCCAAGCAGGAATACTGTTACCGCAGATGTCTGAAAAGAGATATCGTCGTTCAGGGCAATCCGAAAGTTTACAAGGCTTTGAAAAACCAGCTGGAGGCAGTACTCGATGAACTGAAGAGGATCGAATCCGCAGGAGAGATAAGAAACGAGCTCCTTGAAAACATCGAACTGATAACTCTGACGTTGGACGGAATGAAGGAAGAAACACAAAACTAAGAAAGATGACGGGGAACGCATATGCTGAAAAGCGAATGTTCAGCAACAGCATTTGGGATCATAATGTCATAATGCATGAGATCATGAGAGAGGATAATTATCAAACTATCAATATGGAATTCTGTACTGATACAAGAGCATTCATGCAGGCAGACAGGTCATGTTCCGGGGGGGAGTTTGGTTGATTGCGTGACGGTGCGTGACGGTCGTGTCGATGTTTTAGAGACAGGGGGTGGTGTCAAAAACACCGTCACCATCGACACGGACCGTCACGGAGGTTCGGCGGGGATGCAGAAGAGATTTTTCAAAGTCCTCTCCCCGCCAGGGTGACCTCTGAATAAAAAAGTGTAAATCTCACTGACAATGGGTGTCGGATTTTTCTACACGCTTGATCAGGGAAAGCGAAAACTGTAAATGACGGGGTGATGGTTGTTCATGTCGTTATAACCGACACGAAAGGACAGCCATAATATGAATAGCCAAATCGTTGCCAATACACTATGCATATGGTATACTGCATACGGAATGCTGATCGAAAAGGAGAATGACACTATGGGAACATGGAGTGTAAGTATAACCGGCAATGATGCCGCTCAGGATCTGCTCAGTGAGTATTCCGCGGCATTTTTCAAATATGAGCCGCAGGAAGCAACTGTAAAAATCGACGCCTATGTCAGGGCGGAGATATGTGATGAAACCGATGAAGGCGAATGGTGCAACTACTTTTATTCTCTTGCAGACTATATGTGGAGAAAAGGAATCCTCACAGATGAGATAAGGAACAAGGCGGTTGAAATGATTGACTCTGGGTTTGGCCTGGACATCTGGGCGGAAAGCGGAGACAAGATACTTGAAAAAAGAAAGCAGGAGCTGTCTAAATTCCGTGCGAAATTGCTGTCTCCTATGCCGCCGAAAAAGAAAATCCGGCCGAATGCGTATACCGAACGCATATTTGAGGACGGTGACATCGTAGCGATACAGCTGCAGACTGCCGGAAAGAATTATTCCAGAGACAAATACAGGAAGATGACCGATGATGAATATCAGTCATATGATGGAAAATATGTTCTGATACAGCTTCAGTATTGTCGCTCATCCTGGAGTTCACAAATCGTTCCCGAAGTAAAAGACTATTGGGCTACATTCAGACTGTTTGACGGCGTATATGATGAAGTTCCATGTAACATAAACCCTGAGACACTGAAGGTCGCGAATATAATTGACGGGAATGGAATGCAGCCATGTTTCTATTCTTGTTTCTATTGTGAAAGCAGTATGTATTACTTCAGGCGACGCAAATACAAAGTGGTTGGAAACTATAAAGTCAATCTGGACAATAGTATTACCAGTAACGAATTCAATGCTTGCTTTGGGGTGAGTGATGTGGATTCGATATTCCTGTCGTCTATGGGAATTGATATTGTGTGCGCTGAGTCTGAAAAGATCGATATGTATCGCATCCCTTTCATTTGCACAAATGCCATATATCATTTCGGACGTAAGCATAAAATGGTATTTAAAAGCCGTCAGGATTATATAACGGCTGTTGACAGAAAAGCAACCGAAATCATCGACAGCATTGAGCAGCATATGCGGGAAGGAGGACGTCTGTATACAATAAGGGTTGGAGATTACACAATTGGTTTTGCATCGGTTTACGGGAATAAGATAGATAACATATATGTGGAACCGCAATTTCAGAGGCATGGTTTTGGCACACAGTTGTTGAGATATGTGCTTTCTGTTACGGGAAAAAACGCTCAGATGATTGTTCCGACGATATGCACCGAACTCGTTAAGATTTGTGAACAGCTCAACCTTAAAGCGGATTGTCAGGAGGATACTATCACGTTCACAAAAGTGTAATCTTGCTATTTGAGATAAGTCAATTTTTCAAAAAACATCGAACAGAGGAGTTTTCCACATTAGAATTCATAAATGTGTATTTCGTTTATTGAATGTTGAAATACGTTATGCCAATATACACTCAAAACCGAATTAGCTCATTTTATGAGCGCAGCCAAAGATGAAATCTTTGTCGAAGGGGTTTGGGGATGTTTCACCAACAAGCGAAAACAGAGCACCGTGATGATGCTCTGTTTTTTGACTTTGGCGTCCCAAAGGCATTGCTTGCAAACAGTATCAGGAATTCCTGATACTATTGGTTATCAGGAATTCTTTGTAATCAGGAATTGTTCCAAAATGGCCCAGTTTTACTGGATTTCTTCATGGATAATTCCTGATTACATTTTTGTTTTTTCAACGCCAACACGGAGTGACTGAAGTTTCGTATCTGA
>JAEEGL012863978.1_pt1 | contig 21022 bp, 12 predicted proteins | sample 9134231 | NCBI WGS metagenome assembly JAEEGL01 (sample SAMN16246548, study PRJNA631951) | gut metagenome | biome: gut microbiome; feature: rumen; material: fiber-attached | host: Bos | place: Iran: Karaj | collected 2018-10 | reverse complement strand
GGATTGGGGATTGGGGATTGGGGATTGGGCCCAATCCCCAATCCCCAATCCCCAATCCCCAATCCCCAATCCCCATTAATTTTTCATTTAATTTTTATTAATATAATAAGAATTTATAAAAATATTTAAATAAATATAAAAGTTAGATAAATTAATAATATAATTTATTTTTATTTAAAAATGTCAAAAAGTACAGTAAAATATGCAAATGGATCATATGATGGAGAAATATTAAATGATCTTCCTCATGGAAAGGGAGTATACATATATAAAAACGGAGACGAATATGAAGGTGAATTTAAAAATGGTCAACGAAATGGAAAAGGAACATATTATTATAAAACAGGAGAATTATATGAAGGAGATTGGAGAGCAGATAAAAGAGATGGAAAAGGAGTGTTTACATATTTAGATAAGAGTAAATATGATGGTCAATGGTCAAAAGGACTAAAAAATGGAAGAGGACAGTTAATAGATGCAAATGGAGTATCAACAGAGGTTAATTATAGAAATGGTGTGTTAGATGGAAGAAATACTTTAAGCTTTAATGAAGGAGATGTATTTGAAGGAACTATTCTAAAAGGTGCTCCTACAAAAGGAAAAATTAGTTTTAAATCAGGAGATAAATATGATGGAGAATTTAAGAATTTTCAAAAAGAGGGAAGAGGTGTATATGTTACCTCAGATGGAGATAAATATGAAGGAACATGGAAGAATAATGCAAAAAATGGTAGATTTAAAATAACATTTAAAAACGGAGATAAAATGGATGGTAATGTTGTTAATGATGTTATGGATGGGAAAGTAACAGTTACATTTTCTGAAGGAGATAAATATGAAGGAGATTTAACAGAAGGAAAAATGGAAGGAAATGGAAAAATTAGATTTAAAAATGGGGATTCATATGAAGGAGAATTTAGGGATGGTCAATTAGATGGAAATGGAGTATATAATTATAAAAATGGAGATAAATATGAAGGAGAATTTAAGCAAAATCTTAAAGATGGAAGTGGAAAATATACTTATAAAAATGGTAACATATATGAAGGAGAATTTAGAAATGATATACCAAATGGAAAAGGAGTTTTAACATTCTCAAATGGAGATGAATTTACTGGATTATTTGTGGATGGAAAACTTAGTGATGGAAAATTCTATTTTGCTAAGGATAATATTACTTATAATAAAGCTAAATTAGTTAATGATATTTTAGAATTAGAAGAATAAAAAATAATAAATATTTTTTCTATTTTTATTTAAAATTTTATTTAATAAACATTTGATTATATTAATCAATTTTTATTTAAATTAATTAATATAAATTGTTTTTAATTTTTATTTATTTTTTATTGTTTAAAATTATTTTAATATTTTAATTTATTATTATTATTATATAATAATATGATATTTATTATTTAGAATTCTTATTTTTGAAAATTATTTTAAAAATCATTTTTTTATTAATTTAACTAAAATTAATTTATTTTAAAATAAAATTGAAATTTTAAAAAATATTTTTTTTTTATTTTTTCTTGAATTTATTCAAAAACTTTATTTAAACTTTAATAAAAAATTTATAATATTAATGGATGAATACACAACAATAGAATTAAAAACTTTAATAAAAAAATTAAAATCAAACAAAAATAGTTATATATTTTTACAACCAGTAGAAGAATTAATAAATTCAATATCAGACTATGCAAAAATAATAAAAAATCCAATTGATTTAAATATAATAATAAACAAATTCGAAAATAATAATTACAAATCAATAGAAGAATTTAAATCTGACTTTGATTTAATGATTAAAAATTGTTTAACATATAATTATTTACCAAACAGTTGGGCAAACAAAATCGCAGTTCAATTCAATGAATTTTTTAATAATAATTATAGTAAATTATACAGCAAAATAGAAAAACACATAGAAAAAAGTAATAATTTTTATTTAGGAAAAAAAAGAAATTCTTCTTTTGAAAAAGGTGATTTGAAATTAAGAAAAAAATTAAAAATTGATAAAGAAAATTCTATTATTTCTAATAATAAACTTAAAAATGATAATTATTCAATTTCAAATTACAATGGATTTAATAATAATATGACAGTGATTAATTATAATAATGATCTTATTAAAAAAAGATTAAATAAAATTTTTTCTGAAATTAAACCATTTTTAATTGAAAGTAGTCAAGAACAATATGAACATTTTTTAGAAAATTTAATTTCTGGTTTTTCAAAAAGAAATAAAAGTTTTGATGAATTGTATGATAGTTGTGAAAAATTTATTAATAAATATTTAAAAAATGAGAAAAATAAAGAAATTAAATTAAATTTTTTAAATAAATTAAAGAAATTTATTAGAACAATTAAAGATGAAAATTTTCAAGAAAATAAAAAAAATGAAAAAAAAAATTTAAATATTAAAATTGATTTAAATGAAAATCAAGAAAAAAGAAATGAAAAAAATATGTTAGAAAATATTAAAAAACAAATTAGAGATTTTATTGAAAATCAAAATGTTCCTAATGTTTATTTAGATTCAAATGAATATTCTTTAGATCCGATTTTAAAGAATAAAATTTATAATTATGTTTTAAATATAAGAAATAAATTATGTGAAAATCAACCACAAAATTTGGAAAAAAATGATTTAATTGATTTAGATTATTAAAAATGTTAAATTATAAAAAATATTTAAAAATACAAATATTTTTTATATAATATTCCTATAAAAAAATTAATTAAAATATTTATCTTTTTATATAATTCAATTATAAAAAATAATAAAAAAATACAAAAAATTAATAATATAATTTAAATCTAATTTTTTATAAATTTATTTGTAAAATGAATGATTTTAATTAAAATCAAATAAAAAAATATTTTTAAATAAATTTTTATATATAATTAATTAAATTATATCAGGAATTTCAATATCATCTTCTGAATTTAAATTATTATCTTCTTTATTATCATTATTTTCATTTTTTTCTTTGTTTTCATTATTTTCATTTTTTTCTTTGTTTTCTTTTTGATTATCAATAATAAAATTTTCATTTTCATTTTTTTCAATTTTTGTTATTTTAAATTCTTCATTTTCTTCTTTATTTTTAATATTAATTTGATTTTCACTTTCATTAATTTTTTGTTTTTTATTTATTTCAATATTTTCAATTTCATTTAAATTTTCTCTTTTATTATTTAAAAATTTTTCTTTTAAATAATTTTCTTTATTTGAAATTAATTCTTTAATTTTCATATTAAAATCAATAATTTTATTTGTTAAATCATGCGAATTTTGAATAGAAAATTCATTTTCATTTAAATTTAAAATATTAAAAATAATTTGAATTCGATTTAAAAATAAAGAATCTCTTGAATAAAAATTTTTTAAAAATTTAAACAATTTTTCTCTATTAAAATCACATTTATTAAATCTTACAGAATTTTCAATTAAAATTAAAATTTTATTTTTAATTTCAAAATCTAAGTAAAAAATAAATTTTGCATAATTTGGCAAAATTATTAAATCAATTAAATTACTCAAAATTTCTCTTTGATTATTAAAATTCGATTCAAAATTTGATTGAAAATAAACATTAAATAAATCAAAAAATAAAATTAAAATTTTTTCATTTTCTTTTTCAGAAAAATTTTCTTTTGAATCTGAAAAATTATTTTTTATATTTTTTATTAAATAATAAGATTTTTCTATTTGAATGATTGTTTTGTCATTTTTTTCTAAAAAATCAAAGTAAAAAATTGGAAAATTATTAAATGAAAAATTAAAAATTATTTGATCGATTGTTGATGGTAAATAAATTTGAAAAATTTTTATAAAATTTGTAAATAAAATTAAAGAATTTGAAAATATTTCAAAATAATTTGTTAATTCTTGATTTAATAAAATATTAAATATTTGTGAAATTATTGAAAAATAATTTAAAATGTAAAATGAATAATTTTCAAATATAAAATTTAATGATTTTAGTATTAAAATAAAAATTTCTTTTTTTAATATTATAAAATTATTATTTGATAATCCATTTAAAACAATAGAAATTTGCTTTTTTTTATTTTTATTATTAAAATTATTTAAAATATTAAAAAAAGTTTGAAAAATTTCATTAAAATTAACATTAATTAATTCATTAGAATTTAAACTAATAAAATACATTTCAAATAAATTAAAAAAAAATTCAAAAATTTTAATTGAAATTTTTAAATTAGAATTATTAATTTTTTGAATATCAAAAATTTTATTTAAATTTTGAATATTTTTATTTAAAAATTTATTATTTTCTTCATCAACAGTTTTTGAACGAAAATAATCAAAATAAAATAAAATATTATTTAATAAATTATTAATATTTTCTTGAAATTTATTATTTGATTGTGGTGAAAGTTTAAATAAAATTGAAAAAGAAATAATAAAAGTTTTTATTTGAAATAATTGAAAATTATTATTTAAAATAAAATAATTAAAAATTTTTATTAAATAATTTTCAATTTCTTTTTGAAATGGTCTAATCATTGTTGGAAAATAATTATTAAAAGTTATTATTAAAATAAAAAAACTTTCTAAAAATTTTAAATTATTATTTTCAATTGAAAATTTATAAATTAATTCAAAATTATTTTTAAGAAATTTAAAAAATAATTGAATAAAATTATGTAAATTTTTTTTAATATTTTTATGATTTTCTTCAAAATTTTGAAAATTTTTATAAAATTTTAATAAAAATTTTGATAAAGAAGAATTAATAAAAAATAAATTTTTTTGATTTTCAATAAAATTATTTTTATTAATTTCTAATTTAAAAAAATCTATTAAAAAATTGTAATATTTTACACAAATTTGATTATCAAAAAAATTATATTTTTCTAATAATTTATTTAATAATAAAAGAGAAAATAAATTTTTATTTTCTAATAATTTTTTAATTTGAATATTAAAATCATCATTTTCATTTATTTTTAATTTTTCATAAATTTCTTTTTGATTTGCTAATAATAAAAAAGACATTATTAAAAAATAAAAAATTAATTTTATAATAATTAAAATATTAAATTTAAAAAAAATAAAATTTAAGATTTTTTTTAATTTCATTTTTATTTGAATTGAAAATAATAATTTTTTCTTTTTCATTACATAAATTAACATTTTCAAATCTTTGATATTTATTAACAAAAAAATCTTCAAATTCATAACGATTTTCTTTATTTTCTAATTCAAGAATTTTTTCTTTTTTTTCATTAATAATTTCATTTAAAATTTGATTTTTTTCTTTAAATTTATCAATTGAATTTTCAATATTTTCATTATTAACATTATTTTCATTTTTATTTTGTATTAATAAATTTTTATTTTTTTCATCTATTTTTTTTTGTTTTTCTACTCGAATTTGATTTAAATAATAAGCAATTCCTGGTTCAATAAAATTATTACAAATTTGGTTTTTTTCATTAATAAATTTTTTATTTAAATTATTTTTAAAACATGGAATTATATTCATATCAAATAAAAAATTGACTCGATTTTGAAAATTTTTATAAAAATTTAAATTAATTTTTTCTTGATTAAATTTACTATCTTTTGCACGTAAAAAATTTTTAATTTTTTCTAAAAGTTTAATATCATAATAATTAAAATCATTAAATTTATCATTAAATTCTGCTTCATCAAAATCAATTTCTAATGATTTTATTTTAAATTTTACTTTTTTTTCTAAATTTTCTTTTAAATATTTGTTTATTAAATAATTTGTTGAAATTTCATGATTTAAATAACTTTCATTTCCAAATTTAAATGTATAATTTGAATAGTTTTTATTTAAAATTTTTGATGAACTTAAAAAAAATGAATTTTTATTTCGATTTTTGTTCGGAATTAAAGTTGAATTTTTTAATTTTATTTTTTTTTTATTTGAATTTGGACTTAAATTTAAAAGATTATTAACAAAATTTTTTCGTTTTAAATTATTTTGTTTGTTAAAAACATTATTAAAATCTTGATTATTTAAAGAATAATATTTATTATGTATTTTTTTAATATTATTATTATTTTCGTTTGTGTTATAAATTTTTTTTATTTTGTTTTTAAATGCATCAATTGTTTGAATATTTTTATCAACAAATATAGTATTTTTATTATAATTATTATAATTTTTATTATAATAATAATCAGCTTGTCTTTGAGAAATTATTTTTTCATTTATTTTAAAAAAATTTATATTATAATTTGTTTTTCTAAAAGATTTCGGTGATAAAGAATGTGATAAATTAATAATTTTTGGTAATTTATTTCTTAATAAAATATTATTATTCATCATTTTAGAAATTTTATTATTATTCAATTATTTTATTATTTAATATTTAGAAAAATATTTTATATTTATTTTAATTTTATATAAACAAATGGATTGTTAAAATTAAAAATTTATTAAAAAACAATTTAATACTATATAAAATAAATTTATATTATTTTTCAGATAATTATTTTCATTTATTTATAAATTTTCATTATTAATTAAAATGATATAAACATTTATTTATATTAGAAATATAAGAAAAAATAAAAAATATTAAAATTTAAATTATTTTATAAATTTATATATACTTCATTTATGAAATAAATTATTTATTATATTTTTCATTAAAATTCCTTCAATGATTAAATATAAATAAAACAATTTTTAAAGTTTTAAAATAAGCCGTTATAGTTTCTTTATATAGATTATTTATTATTTATTAAAACTTGATAAAATATTTGATTTAAAACCTTTATCTAAAATGAATTTAAAATATTTTGATGTCATAAATAATAAATAATATATCTAATTTTATTCCATTTAATTTAAATATATATTTTAAATTTGAATTAAAAACAAAAAATAATCTCATATTTTTTTTATAAAATATTAAATGATAAATAAAATTTTGAATATTCAATATTTTATAATTTGTTGTAAGATTAAACTATAATATTTAAAATATTAAAGAATATTTTTTGTAGAATTGTTGTCATAAAATTATAAAATTAAGTTTAAATTTATTAAAAAGTGAAAATTTGTATTTTATTTTTATTAATTATTTTTTCTAAAAAATTATTAATAAATTATAATTAAATTTCATTTAAAAAATTAAAATTAAAATAAAATAAAAAAAATAAATAAAAAATTAAATAAAATAATAAAAGATAAAACAAAATAAAATAATTTATTACCTAAAGTTTTATTTTATATAGTATTATATAGTATATTATAATAAATAAAACTAATTAATATTTAAAATTAACATATAAATTTATATTTTTACCTTTTTTAATTACATTAATTTTATTTATTATTTATATTTTTAACAAATATCGATTTCTATAAAAATAATAATAATATTAATACTTTTTACACAAATTTTTTTAATTTTAAAATAAGCTTTTTTCACTTATTAAATATAATTCGATATCTTCTTTATCTTCGAATTCTTCTGATATTTTTCTATATTTTTGTAATTTTATTTGAATTTTATTGTTTAAAATTTTACATTTATCATTAAAAAATGTTGGAATATTAAATTCATTATTAACAGATTTTTTTTCTAATTCATAACTTTCACTTTCACATGTTGAAACATTTTCTATTTTATTATTTGAAATTTTGAATTTTTTTATTTTTTTTATATCGAATATTTTATTATTTCTTTTGACTTTTTTGCATAAAAAGATTTTTTCTTTGATATTTTCATTATTTTTATTAGAATTAATCATTTTTTTTTATAATTTATCAAATAAATATATTTTTTTAATTAAAAATTTAAATAAAAAAATAAAATTTATATTATATTTAATTTATTTTTTTGTTATTTTAGAATTATTTGTAGATTTTTTAACAATTGGTTTAGGAATAACTAATTCTTTTTTTGGTTTGATTCCTTTTTCACTATCTTTTAATTTTTTTTCTAGTTTTGAAATTTCATTTTTTTGTTTTTTTTCAAGTTCTCTCAAACGATTTTTATATTTTAATAATAATGATTCAACTTTTAATGCTCTTTCTTTTTTAAAATTATTATAATTTGTTTGAATTTTTTGTTCTAAAGCTTTTGTTTCATTGTCTTGTCTTTTTTTGAAATTTTCAACTTCTTTTTCAAATCTATTTTGATTTTCTTGATTACATTTTTCTTTTTCTTTTTGTGATAAATTTGCAATGTCAATTTGAATTTGATGAGCATTAATATAATCTTTTTTTTTAACATATAATTCTAATTTTTTATTTAAATTTATTAATTCAGATGTTGGTTTAATAATATTATTTTTTTCTTCAAAAACTTTTTCTAAATTTTGAAGTTCTTCTTCGTGTTTTTGTTCTAATTTTGTTTGTTCTTCTTGAAATTTTTGACTTAATTTATAAAATTCATGATCCATTTTCATATTAAATTCATTTAATTCTTCTTTTTGAGAATCTTCTAATTCTTTTTTTTCTATTGAGTGTCTTTCTTTAACTTCTTTTAATTCTTGTTTGTCTTTAACTTTTAATAATTGAAATATTCTTTGTTTTGCTAATTCTGCTTCAACAAATTTTCCTTCTTGTTCTGATTTGTCTTGAAATTCTTGTAAAATTTTTATGTAATCATCAATTTTTTCTTGAGGAAGTTCTAAAAAATTTATTGATGGTTGTTCGGACATAGTTTGTTAATTATTATTTTTAATTTTTTTTATTTTGAAATAATCATAATAAATTTTTTTAAATTTAATATTATTATTATTATATTTTTAAATTAAAAATGGATTTTCATAATTTTGAATATAAAAGTAAAATTTTATAATTAATTTAAATTTAGATTTTGATATTTCAAGTTCATCATTATTTTTACAAACATTTGTTTATTTTGATAGAATTTTTTGTTTTATATTTTTTTTTTTCGAAATAATAGAATATATTTTTAAAGCAACATCATTACCCTATTTAACTCGATATTTAGCAACAGAAATTTTAGGTTTATTTTTTTATTTAATAATTCAATTTATTCGTTTAAATCTTTTATCAACAGGAAATAAAACAGAAATTAGAAAATATATTTTTTATTCTTTTATTTTATCTTTACCTGTAATTGTTTTATATCTTTTTTATTTTTATTTTCAACAATTTAGTTTAATTTTTGATTGTGTGATTTGTATAATGGGATTTGCTTTTACTGCTTTTGAATGGATTGCGTCTTTTTATGCGTTTATTAAAATTGGTCAAAATTCAAAATATGATGAAGAAAATATTTAATTTTTTTTTAATTTATTAATAATATTTTAATTATAATTATTTTTAATATTATTTATAAAAAAAGTTATTTTTTCAGATGAAATTGCTTTTATTATATTTTCATTGAAATTTAATATATCATATAATCTTTCTTTTATAAAAATATATTCGTTTTGGTTTTTATTTTCTAAAGAAAAATTTGATAAATAAATGTTTGTGATTTCTAAAAAGAAATTTATTATTTTTTCGTTTTTAATTTCAGTTATTATTAATAAAATATCGATTATTATTCTTTTATTATATAAAAAAAATAAAAAATTTTGATCTTTTTCATTTAATAAAAATTCTATTATTTCACAAATTGTAATTATTATTATTTCATTATTGCTTTTTAAATATTTATTTATAATATTTTCTTTAAATAAAATACTATTAAAAATTTTTTCATTAAATTTTTTCCCAGAAAAAACAATATTTTTAAATCCAATGAAAATATTTTCAATTATTTCAAAATCATTTTCAAATTTTTCAATTAAAATTTCAAAAAATTCAATTGCATTTAAATCAATTAAATCTTTTGTAATATTTTCATTTTCTCCTAATAAATTAGTAATAATATTTACAGAATATTTATAATGAGTTTGTGGATAATTTTTATTAATTTTAGAATATTTTTTAATAATTCTTACAATAATTCCTGAATTTAAAATAATTTTTGATATTTTTTTATTTTGAATTTGACTCAATTCACCAAAACCAATCAAACATAAATTAACTAAATTTTCATTATTTAAAAGAATTTTATCAAAGAAAATTTCAGCGATTTGATAAAATTTTTCATAATCAGAATTTTCAAATTCTTCGATTAAATAAAATTTATTAATATTATTAATAATAAATTTTAAAATATTAAATAATAATTCACCATCTAATTGTTTTTGAAAACAAATATTAATTACATTTTTCATAAAATTTGAATGAAAAATTTCATAGGCAAAATTTTCAGATAATAAAGATAAATTTCTACAAAACCAAAAAATATTTTCAACTATATTTTCATAATTATTAAATAAAAATTCTGAAAATGTTTCATTTTTAATTTCTTCAATTAAAATTTCACAATATTCAATATTAATTTGATTATTATTTGTTGTAAAATTAATAAAAATCCACAAAATTGTATTTAAAATTTGAATATTTGAATTTTTATAAATTTTTAATAACATTATTAATAATTCATATAATTTTATTTCTTTAGCGCAAATAATTTCTTCTGTTGTAATTTCATTTTGTATTGAAAATTCAAGAATTTTTAATAATGAATATTTAATATAATTTAAATTTTGAGATGTTAAATATTCGATTATTTTATTTTTTTCGGATTGAATTGAAGTTAAAATAAATTTTTCTTCGTTGGTAATTTTAATTGAATTTGGGTCAATTTCTAAAAAATTATTTTTATTTAAACGTTCTTCTAAATTATTTATACGTTTTTTTAATAAGAAATTATTTAATTTTTTTTTTCTTAATGTTAATTTTGAATTTTCAATGTAATTTTTCATTTCATTTTCATTTATTTTTTTATTTTTATTTCGAAATTCGAAATTTTCTTCCATTAAAATTTAGTAAAAAAATTTTTTAAAATAATTAAATTTAAAAAATAATAATTTTATTTAATTTTTTTTTTTAATTTCTTTTATTTATTCTTCTTTTAATTCTATTTTTTTGTCTAATAAAATTATTTTTTCTATTTGTATAATTAATTTTTCTGTTTCTAATAATTTTTTTTCTTAAATTTCTTTTATTATTATTATTATTAATTGAAAAATTTTTATTTTTTATAATTTCAATTCTAATAGGAATATTTTTAATTTGTTTATAATCATATTTTTTTTTCGCTTTAATTGCATCTTTTTCATAAACAAATTCAACATCAGCTGTTCCTTTTGATTCACCTAAATTATTCCAATTAATTCCACATCGTTTTAAAGGACCTATTTTTTCAAATAATTTTTTTAAATCATAATTCGTTATTGATTTAGCTAAATTTCTTACAATAATTCTTGAATTTTTAACCCTATTTCTTAAATTCATTTGAGAATTTTGTGTACGATTTCTTTTAATTCCTATAGAATTTTTAAATATTCTTTTTTTATTTTGAATTCTTCTTGAACGAAAAACTTTATTTCTATTATTATTATTCATATTAATTATTTATATAAAAAAATAATAAATATATAAATATAATTAATAATTAAAAATAAATATCAATATTTTAATTATTTTTTTTATAAATTTTTTAATTCTTCTTCTAATAATTTCCTTGTTACTTTTTCCCAATTATTAAATGAAATTGTAGTTGAATATTGTAATGAAGCAGAATCTTTTGGACGATAATGATAAAAATTAATCCACATTTTTAATAAATTTTTAAAATTTTTTAAACCCATAATTGCTTCTTCTTTAAATATTTCTTTTATTTTATTTAAAAATTCACTTAAATTATTTTTTAAATATTCTATTATTAATATTAATAATCCTGTATTAATACAACTAATATTTGTTTGATTAACATTAGTTTCTTTAACGACATTAATTAATAAAATAAAAATTTTATTTAAATTTTTTTTAACAAAAGAACAAATTTTACATCCATTTGTAAAATAATTTTTTTCTTCTATTTTATTTTTTTTATCATCTTCATCAAAAAAATAATTTGTTAAAATAATAGCTCTTAAAAATACATTTGAATCAACTAATTTTTCTTTATGAATAACTTTATTACAAAAATCAGAAAATTCTTTTTTATCAACAAGAAAATAATTTAAAATATAAAAATTACCTTTATTTAATTTAATTAATTCACCTAAAATATCAAAGCTAAGTTGTAATATTTGACTTTGATCACTATTGCTATAAAGTATATCATATAAAAGACAAGGCATAAGTCCACTACAAGCTAAATAAGTTTGAAAAAATGAATTGTTACCTCTTAATATAACTTCAATACAACTAGATAGCCAAAATTTTGCAGAACTGTAGTAACATTCTTGCATGTATTTATATATTAATTTTTGAAGTAGACCTACTTTATTATCATCTTTATTATATATATCTATCTCTTTTTGAATATTTGATATATCACACATATTTATGAGAGCTTCTGATATATCATATGAATTTTTCAATGGTTTGATTTGACTTAAATTTAATTTTTCGTAGATTGTATCGAAATTTTTATTGAAAAATGTTCCTTCTTTATTTTTATAATATTCATATTTTTGTTTCATAAAAATTTGAATAATATGAAAATAACCTTTATTAAGGAAATTTTCAACATCTTGAATAGAAAATAATTTAATTTTATTATGAAAATTATTTCCATCTCTACAACAAAAAGAATAAATTAATCTTAAATATTGTATTTTTAAAGCAGTATCACAATCACAACAACAACCAGAGCCATGATAAGCAGAATCATCTTGGATATTAATTCTTTGTTCAGCAAAAGCAGGTCTAATATTATTATTAAATATATTTCCCCATTCAATAAATTCTAAATAAGAACTTAAATTTTCAATAATATTTAAATCACCTAATTTATCTTGAATTTCTATTTTTCTTTTACTTCCTAACAATGTTGATAAAACAAATAACATTTCGATTTGATTAGTTGCATATTTGAATAAAGAAACAAATTGTTTTTTATTTTGTTGAATTTTTGATGCGTTTTTCATTTGACATAAATTTTTAGTTAGTTTTTTATATGTATTATAAATATTATCCTCATTTTTTTTTGGAAAAGTAGAAAAATCAGGTAAAAAATTTTGGAAAATATTTAAATGAAATAAATTAATTAATTCATTTTGATTTAAATCGATTTTTTTTTTAGTTTTTTTTTCATCTAATGAGATGTTTTTTATATTTTTATTTAAAAATGATTTATAACTTTCATTTTCGTTTTTTTTTATTACATTTAAATCAATTGTTTGTGGAAATTCAGTTAATAAAATAGGATATAAATTAGGATGTTGAACATAATTTTTAGTTTGAATTAAAGTAAATTTTAATTTTTCTAAAATATTTTGAATAAAATCAGGTAAATTTAAAACTATGCTTTGATTCATTGTTGTTGTTTTAGTTAAACTTTTTGTTTTTACAGTTTCTTTACATTTAAAAATTTGTTTAACTCCACTTTTTTTACAATCGAAAATTAAAATTCCCAAAATTCTTGAAAAAATATTTAATTTATTATTTTTTTGCAAAATATTATAAACATTATTTAATGTTTTAACCATATTTTTTAAAGGAAAAAGTCCATTTATTAAAATAATTTCTGAAATTTTTGTAATTATTTCAATCATATTATTTGATGAATCAGATTTTATATATGAAAGTATTTTTGGGAAAAAATTATGATTTTTTGATAAATATTTTGATAATAATTTATTTGAAAGAAGTTTTTCAATAAAAATTAATAATTTATGTTCATATTCAGGAAGAGTAATGTTTAATAAATTAATAACATCTAAAAAATTTTTTGATGAATAAAAAGCAATTCTTAAATTTTTATCATTACTTCCTGAATCTAATAAAAATTCTAATTCATCTATGTATTTTTTTATGTCATTTCCTCGTTGAGTAACTAAATAACTTAATTGATTTATATCATATAAAATTTTATTATATTCTGTATTATTTTTTTGTATTGAATTTTGAATGTTTTTTGCTGATAAAAATGAATTTGAATAATATTTTGAATTTTTAATATAATTAAACATGCTTAATTTTGAATTTTCATCGTAATTATTTTCCATAATTATTTTTAATATAAAAATATTAAATTTAAATAAAATTGAATAATTATATAATTTTATAAATTTATATGATAATTATTATTATAAATTATAATTTATAATATTTATATATAATTTAATTAAATTTTTTTATTGTTTTTTTTTATTTGATTTTTGTTCATTTTCTGATTCTAAAAAATTTAATTGATTTCTTTTTTTAGTTAAAAAATTAATTGCAGATTCTTTTGTAATTTTTGGATCTTCGATTTGAATATTTATTAAACTTTCTATTAAAAATCCAATAATTTTTCCAGGTTTAATATTTAATATTTTAATAATTTCTTTTCCATCAAACAAAGGTTTTAAATTTTCAATATATAATAAATCTTCATTTTTAATAAAATTATATAAATTTTTATATTTAATAATAATTTCATTTAAAATATTTTCATTTATTTCATAAATAATTTTATTATTTTCATTTTCATAAATTTTTTTTATATATTCAAAACTAATTCCAGCTATGAATTCTTTTGATATATTATTTGTATGAATTTGTCTTATAATTTGAGCAATTTCTAATCGTTTATAATTATTATTATTAATTAAATTAATTAAATTATCTAAATTCGAATTCATTATTGAATTTTCTTTTAATTCTTCATTTGTCATTTTAAAACTTTCTTTTATTATTAATTTATTAACTGAAATTAAATCTTTTTCTTTTAAAAATTTTACTAAATAATTTCTATAAGGAATTGTTATTAAAAAAAGAAATAAATTTAATCTATAATTTTTATCTAAAAATTCATTTTTTTCATAAAAAAAATCAAATTTTTTCGCTATAAAATTTCCAATTAAAATCAAATTAACTGAAAAAATTATATCATTTTTTTTATTATTAATCATATCTAAATTATCATAATTATCAATTTTAAATATCGAATCTAATAAATCAAATTTAAATAAAGCATAAATCGCACTTTGTGGATTTGAAAGTTGTAAAATTAATTTAATTTCTTTTTCTATTCTTTCAATAGAAATAACATTTAAAAATTGTTCTTTATAAAAATTTTTATTATTTAAAATATTTTCACAAATTTCATCATGAATTTTAAATTGATATTTCAAAGCGAATCTTAATATTCTTAAAATTCTTAAAGGATCATCATGAAAAGTTTTATTTGAATCTGTTGAAGTACGAATTATTCCATTTTTTAAATCATTTATTCCAAAATTTGTAAAATCTTCAATTTTTTCTTCATTTAAATTATAAAAAATTGAATTTATTGTTATGTCTCTTAATTTCGCATCTTCTATTGGACTTCCAATTTTATTTTCTTCAATAGAACGTAAATTAACAAAATCAAGCCAAATTCCTTTTATTTTTATTGTTGCTGTTTCTAAATGTTTTCCTTTTTGTGAATTTTGTTGAATTAGACCGATTTTATTTTTTTTTGGATATAATTCATCATTTATTAATTTTGCTATTTCATAACCTTTTTTATTGTTTATTGCTATATCTATGTCTATGTTTTCTTTGTTTAGAAGTTTATCTCTAACCCATCCACCTGCTACTCGAAATATTGTGTCGTTAAGGTTGTTTTTTTCGAGGGTTTTTTTTAGGATGGAAAAAATTTCTTTTTCTGTTGGAGTTAATATTATTTTTTCGATTAAATTATTGTTTGTTTGATATGGGTATTGTGATAAAGGATTGTCAAAAAGGATAAAATTTTCATTTGACATTTATTTTTTTTCCTAATTTTTTTTTGATTTGAAAGTTTGAATGATAATTTTTTATTTATTATTAAATATTATTTATATTTTTATTATTTTTTTGTTTTGGATGATTAATTTTAACATAAATATATTTTATTATTATTATTATTATTAAATTACAAAATTTTCTGAATTAATAATTTTCTATTCAATTATATTAAAAATATTATTTAATAAATTAAAAAAATAATAAATTTTATGAAAAGAAGAAGTTTTGATTTTAAATCAAATTATTCATTAAATAAAAAATATGAAAAAAAAGAAATAAAACGAAATACTATAATTGTAGATGATTATTATACTGAAACTAATAATAGTAATAATAATATTAATTATAGTAGTAATGTAATTAATATTAATTTTAATACTAATCAATATGAAAGACCAAAAGAAAGCAAAAAAACAATAATGAAATTAAATATAATCAAACCAAAAAGTCGAAAAAACAGTCCAACAAAAAAAGTTTATTTTTCAAAAAAAATTGCTTCTCTTTTTTCAAATTTCATTTCAAGAAAAATGGAAAATGAAGATAAAAAAATATTAATAAATCGTAATTTAAATGATGAAAGAACTCCAGAACAAATATTAAAAGATGAATTTAATAAACCAACATTAAATAACATAAAAAATATAAATAACATAGATGAAGAAGAAAAAAGAGACATAAATAAAATAATAATAAATTTATATCAATTAAAAGAAATGGAAAAATTTATTAAATTCAATGGAATTAAAGATGTTACTTTAAGAAAAGCAGCTCAATTTATGAAGTATCATTTTTTTAAAAAAGATGAATATATTTTTCATGAAGGTGATAAATCAAATATTTTTTATGGTATTATCTCAGGCGAAGTTAGTGTTAGAGGAAAAAGATTAGTTAAAATTCCAATAAAAAAAATAAAAAAATATTTAAGAAAAAATGAAAATGCAAGAAAATATTTTGAAAATAATTTCGAAGAAAATTCATATGAAAACTCAAATGAAAATATAGATGAAAATGAAGAAAATGAAGAAAATAATAATAGCGAATCAAATGAAAATAATATTAATGAAAAATCTGAAGAAGAAAAATTAAAATTTAAATTAGAAAAAGAAAAAATAATAAAAGAAATTCTTGAAATAAAAGATAATTCAAGAAAAAAATATAATCAAAAAGAAGAAGAAGAAGAATGTATAGAAGAAGAAATAGAAATAGAAATAATAAGATTTTTAGCAGGATGGTGTTTTGGAGAATGGGCTATAATATATGATAAGCCTCGAACAGCAGGAATTTTATGTTTAACAGATGTAGAATTATTTAGTTTATCAAAAGAACATTTTATATCAACATTTTCAAAAGAAATAGTACGAGCTGATATAGAAAAAAAAAATTTTGTTTCTAAAAAAATTCCACATTTTCAAACAGATTCAATTCCTTATTTATTATCTAGTATAGTTCCTGTTTTTTATAATATGGGTCAAACTGTTTATACTGAAAATGATTCAGCGAATTTTTTATATGTTTTATATCAAGGTGAATGTGTTGTAAAAAAAAATATAGATTATAATAATATGAAAGAAGAAGATTATTTTAATAAAAATGATAATAAAAATAAAATTTATAATGATAGAAATCTTAAAACTTTATTTAGAGTTGGAGCAGGTTGTGTTTTGGGATTAGAAACGATTATTCCTAATTCGAATTATTTAACTAATTTAATTGCTAGTCATGATTTTACTATTTTATACAAAATGAAATTAAGTGAATTAAAAAAATTTTCTTTTGAACCTAAATTTTTAGAACCAATGTTAAAAATTCAAATTCAATTGATTAAAGAAAGTATTAAAAAAGAAGAAAATACATTTAAATTAAAAAGTAGCCTTCAAAATAAATTTAATTTAAGATTTGGGAATGTTAATTATATAGTTACTGAATTTGCTGAAAGTGTTTTGAATGAAATTAAAAATAAAAAAGAACATGATAAAAAATATAAAACGAATTTGAATTTGAAAAATTTAAAAAATGAAAGTTTAGATGAAAAAAAAGAAATTGAAAAAGAAGAAAATTTATTTAAAATTAAAAATAAAAATTTAATTAAAAAAATTTCGTGTCAAAAATCAAATAATAATAATAATATATTTAAATTAACTAATATTAATAATACTTCTACTCAAAGAACAAAAGATGTAACTGAAAGAATAAAAATAAAATTTGAATTGCCAGAAATTAAAATAAAAAAAGAAGAAAATAAAAATTTTGATAATGAAAATGAAGAAGAAAATATTAATATATTTAAAAGAAAAACAATTCGAACAAAAACTATGCAAAAAGAAAAATTAAAAAAATTTAAATCACAAACTTTAAATGATTTTTATTTAATCACTGAAAGTGAAAATTTATTTAAAGATTTAGATAGTAAAAATGAAAAAATAAATGAAAATAAAAAATTATTTTTAAATAAAGTTCAAAATGTTTTTAATATTAAAGAAAAAAATATAAATAAAAGTTCTTTGACTGAAAGAAAAGCATTTTTTCATTTTAATAAAAAATTGGACACTTTTTCTGTTGTTGATAAAAAAATTAAAAAATTATATTCAATAACAATAAATACGATAAATAAAAAAAATGATAAAATTATTTTTTGTAATTCTGGTGTTTATAAATTGCCTTTATTAGCACAATTTTATAATAATTAATTTTATTTTATTATTATTATTTATGATTATTTAATTATAAAATTAATATATGTATTATAATAATTTTTTGTTTGAAATTTTTTAATTTTGAAATAAATTTATTAATTTTTAAGAATTTATTTTAATAAAAAAGTTAATATATATTATTTTTTTAAATTATTAATTAGAAAAAATTTTCTTATATTAATATTATAGATATAATAAAAATAATAATAATTAAATAAGCATATAAATTTTAACATTTTAAAATTTTAAATATAATAATCATGTTAAAAATATATTAAAAAAAAAAATTTATTATATTTATTATAATAAAATAAAAGTAAAATTAAATAATAAATTATAATATTAATAAAATAAATTAATGATTTCAGAATTAAAAAACAATAACATTTTATTAATAGAAAAAATAAATCAATTAAATAAATTAAGAATAAATTTTGATTTTAAAAAAGAAAATAAAATAGAAACTTCAAAAAGTTCAAATAATTTTTTAAACATCGAAAAAAATGATAATAATTCAAACAAAATAAAAATTTTAATAAATGAAAACAAAGATTTAAAAAATAAAATCATTGAATTAAAATTATTAAATAACGAAATTAAAACAAAATTTGAAAATTTCAAAAAAATTCATTTAAATGAAAATTTAAATAAATTTGAACAAGAAAATAATGAAATAAAAATAAAATTAAATGAAATAAATAATATAAATAAAATATTAGAAAAAAAAATTAAAAATTTGATGTTAAAAAATGAAAATTTAATAGAAGAAAATTTAAATTTAGTAAAAGAAATTAATTTAAAAAAAAACGAAAATTTAGAATTAAATAATATTAATAATGATAATAAAGAAATTTTAACAAAAAACGAAGAAAAAATAAATAAATTAAATGAAGAAATTATTAATAAAAATAAAAAAATTAAAGAATTAGATGAAATTATTGTCAATTTAAATATGAATAAAAAAGAATTAAATGAAAAAATTATTAATTTTATAAATAATGAAATTAAATTAAAAGATGAAATGATTAATTTAAATAATAAAATAAATTCATTTCAATTAAATAATAATTTTAAATATTTAGAAAATTTAGAAAAAAATAATAATTTTTTAGAAAATGAAAATATAAAAATTAATGAAAAATATAATAATTTAATTATTGATTATGATAATATTGTAAATGAAAATAAAAATTTAAAATTAAATTATGATTCTTTAAATCAAGAATTTATTTCATTAAATAATAATAATGAAAATTTAATAAAAAAAATAGAAACAGAAAAGAAAAATAAAAAAAAAGAAATTGAAAATTTAAAATCGATTTTCAAAATCGAAAGAAAAGAATTAAATAAAAAAATTTCTAATTTAGAAAAGCAATTAAATAATAATAATTTAAATAATAATAATTTTAATAATAATGATAATAATATTAATAATAAAAATATTGAAGAAATAAAAAATTTATTAGATGATTTAAAAGATCTTCAATATGAAAATGAAAAATTAAATGCAGATTTAGATGAAAAAGATAAAACAATAAATGAATTAGAAAAACAAATTTCAGAAGAAGAAAATAAAAATTATTCTTATTTATTAAAAATAAATGAATATAAAAATGAAAAAGAAAATGAAAATAATGAAAATAATAATAAGCAAAAAAAAATTAATAAAATTATTGAAAAATTTCAAGAAGAAATTAATTATTTAACTAAAAATATTGAAAATTTAAAAAAAAATAATAATAAAATTGAAAATAATATTTTTAATATTAATCCTAATGAATATGAAATAGAAAAAATTTATTATTTTAATCAAAAATTAAAATGGTTTTTATTTAAGAAAAAAAATATTCCAAATAATTTATTAAATTTTGAAGATTTTTTTTGGATTTCAAATAAAAAATTTAAAAATTTTTCAGATTTTAAAATTTCAAATGAAAATAATGAAAATTCCTTTATTTTAAAAGATAAATTAAATAAAATAATTGAAAATCAAAATAATTTAAAAGAAAAATTAAATAGAAAAGAAGATGAATTTAATCGTTTGAGTTTAAATTATGCGAAATTATTTAATAATCATAAAAAAAGAGAAAATAATGAAAAAAAAATGGAAGAAAAAATTTTATTATTAAAAAAAGAAAATAAAAATTTAAATAAAATTATAGAAAAAAATGAAAATTATGTTTTAGGATTTTCTTTAATTGAAGATGATTTAAATTCTAGTCAATTTGTTGATGATTTAAATTTTGATATTTTATTTAAAGATTTAAATAAAACTTTTTTAAATTTAAATAAAATTAAAAATGAAGTTGAAAGTTTGTTTAATTTAATTGATATTAAAAAAAATGAAAATTTTTTTTATGAAATTTTTTATTCTATTTTTAAACAATTTAATTTAGGCGAAAATGAAATTTTTTTTGTTTTGGGAAAAAAAATAAAATTTTAATTTTTTTTTATTTATTTAAATTATATTTTTTATAGAATTTCTTTGAAAAATTATAAATAATAATTAAATTT
>JAEEGL012766727.1_pt1 | contig 21023 bp, 23 predicted proteins | sample 9134231 | NCBI WGS metagenome assembly JAEEGL01 (sample SAMN16246548, study PRJNA631951) | gut metagenome | biome: gut microbiome; feature: rumen; material: fiber-attached | host: Bos | place: Iran: Karaj | collected 2018-10 | reverse complement strand
TAATGCTGTATGAACCATTACCGTATGGCCTTTCGTCAAATCTACAGAATGCAGCGCATTTACGATTTCATTTTTTGTAATTGGTTTCAAAACCATATCTCCCCTAACAGTTTATATTAAAATATAATTATGTACCAATTTTATCCTTGGCGTAAAGATCTTGTCACTCACGCTGTCACATTTTTATAGAACGTAATAAAAGCTGTCATACTGTGGTATAATCGCATTTGGAAATGAAAGCTGAGTGTAGACATCATTTTATAAAAGTACTTCCAATCAGTGTAAAAAAATAGTGTAAAATGCATCATTGAATACTAGAAGTCAATGATTGCACGCCTTCAAGAAGATCTCACCATAGCATTGGTAGTGCGGAGGTCTCCAGTTCGATTCTGGACAGCAGCATGATAACTAAATGAATAAGAACAGGAACCCGGTTGCGCTGGCGCAAACCGGGTTTTTGTTCTTAGACATGCCAAACATGAGCAAGTAGGGCGATAGCCCGGATTGCGAATGTTTGCAGGATTGCGTAAGTTGCGCAGCAACGAAGCAGTCCGTCAGGTATCTCAAAGGTGACTTAATATTCAGCAAGTCACAAAAGCTCTCAACTACGGCTGGGAGCTTTTTCCAGGTATCCTCCCCTACCGTACACCCCAGCCCCGAAGGACTGGATATCATCTTTCTGTACTTACATTATCTTATTCTCGTAATCCTGCAGTTCATGGAATATGTTATCTACGATAGCAGTCTTCCCCTCAAGTCTGAAAAGTATAAAATATCTATGCGACAGGAAATACATTCTCCGATATCCAAGCTCAGTACCGTTAATTGCATTGTAAAGTAAAAGTGCGTTTTATATGTCAATGAAGCATTACGGCACAGATTCCCAATTGAACTCCACCTCATTCATATAGTAAAATGTATGGTATCAATATTCTTTTTCGCAGAACTAACCAAAGGAGGATCTCGATGCTATTCAGGAAAGAAACAAGCAATGATTCCCTGCTTGCCGCTATAGACAGCGGAAGTATAGACAACGTCCTTAAGGGCGGGAACCTGATAAACGATCAGGGAACGATTTCGGAAAGCGACAGAGAAGCGATACGTCGGATAAACGATAAGGCTGCTGAAATAGCAAAATACGCGAACGACGAGTCCGACAAGCTTAACATGGTCAATGAAATAATACATTCGGGTATGTGGGAGATGTATTTCGACTCCACAACCGGCGAGATCAACAGAGTCAATTGGAGCGATGAGTTCCGCAGGATGATAGGCTTCAGGGACAGGTCTGATTTTCCGGACACACTGGAGGCATGGACCGACAAACTGCATCCCGAAGATAAAGATATGGTCCTGTCAGAGTTCGGTGCTACACTGTCCGACAAGACCAACAGCAAGAAATACGACGTCAATTACCGCTTAAAGACAAAATCCGGAGAGTACAGGTGGTACCGCGCAGCGGGCAATCTTTCAAGGAACGCAAAAGGCATCCCTGTTATATTCATAGGTATCTTCATTGATATAACAGAGCAGATGGAGCAGTCACATCAGCTGGAAATAGAAACCCAGCGCCACGATGCCATAGACGGCACACTGTCAGAAGGAAGCTGGAGCATGAATGTGATCGGCAGAGACCCCTCCAATCCTAACAACGCTTTCTGGTGGAGCCAGCAGTTCAGGCGTCTTCTCGGATATCGTGACGAAAGTGATTTCCCGAACGTACTCAATTCGTGGAGCGACAGCCTCCATCCGGAAGACAAGCAGGCTGCATTGGACGCATTCAACAAACATGTCAACGACTATTCCGGCAACACACCTTTCGATCTGGAATACAGGCTGAGACGCAAGGACGGCAGCTACAGATGGTTCAGGGCCCTCGGCACGACCGTACGAGAGAGCGATGGCACCCCGATAGTTGTCGCCGGCTCTATCCTGGATATCACGGACTCCAAGAAGAACCAGGAGATCGAGAGCGAGATGAGGACCAGCGTGAATAACCTCACACAGGCGCTGGAAGAAATGACCAGTACCGTTGAGCAGGCTACGAAAGACATGACCGACGTAGCCAATAAGCAGTCGGATATAGTGAAGTCAACCAGCCTGATACTCGAATCGGTAGACTCGTCTCTTAAGATAATCGATATCATCCAGGACATAGCTTCTCAGACCAACCTGCTGTCACTGAACGCATCCATCGAGGCTGCAAGAGCAGGTGAAGCCGGCAGAGGATTTGCCGTGGTAGCAGAAGAAGTCGGCAAACTGGCAATCTCTTCCAGAGAAACAAGTGAGGAGATCGCTACGACCCTGAGCCATATGTCGGAAACCATCAATAGCATGGTAGACAAGACAGTGGGAATAAATGAGAACATTACATCACAGAGTGTAGCCATGGAAGAGATCAATGCCAATATCGAAGCATTGAGTGCCATGACAGAAACGCTCAATCAGATCTCTTTGGGATTGTCCGAATAACGTAAATATCTGTTTCATACAGCACTCCTTTCATGACATGCAGTTGCATATTTTGAAAGGAGTGTTTTTTTTTCTCTACCGTTCCCGTCGGAATCTTTGAAGCTTTTTACATATATTTCATAGGCTATGGTTTTCTGCCACCACTCGTGATCGGAGGACGGCTTTGTATCAGACTTTGATGAGGCGCTGCATCCGCTTGTGAAAAGGATGCATATTATCAGAAGAACCTCCGATACTCGTTTTATTTTGTTGATATTATCCATGATCAGATCTGAAAGACCTTATTTCCTTTGAAATAAGTCTCCTCCGCTTCAGCCTCCTTCAGCTCCTTTACCGGGATGCTTCATTGAAAAACTTATATATACTTCCTGAGCTTTCCTCTTATCCTCTGTATCGCATTGTCCATGGCCTTTTCGTTCTTGCCGAGCACATCCGCGATATCCGAATAGCTCATGCCGGTCACGAAGAGTTCAAGCACGTTCTTTTCCATAGGAGACAGCTCCTCTTCTATCGCACGCTCCAGCTCTTCACTCTTCTCTTTCGAGAGGACGACCTGTTCAGGATTGAGCCTGTCGCTTGCCATCAGCACATCTCCCATCTCCACGGCACGTCCACCATCATCCTCGCTTCCGGTCTGCTCGTAAAGCGACACGTAAGTATTGAGCGGTATGTGCTTCTTTCTTCCCGACGCCTTTACCGCAGAGTATATCTGTCTGGTGATACAAAGCCTTGCGAAGGTCCCGAAGGAAGCATCTCTTCCCGGATCGTACTCCTGCACTGCCTTGAAAAGCCCTATCATGCCCTCCTGTATCAGATCCTCGTTCTCTCCTCCGATCAGATACATTGTGGATGCGATAGACCTCACCACGTCTTTATATCGCATGAAGAGTTCATCCGTTCCGGATGCCTCTCCCTCACGCACATTTTCGATTATCTCCTCGTCGGTAAATCCGCTCATGCCTGCATTCTCTGCCTTACGATCTCATACGCGAGCACCCCGGCAGCCACCGACGCGTTGAGCGAGCTTATCTCACCCTTCATCGGTATGCTCACCACAAAGTCGCATGCCTCGCGTACCAGCTTCGAAAGTCCCTTGCCCTCTGCTCCTATCACGACACCTATCGGACCGCGCAGGTCTTTTTCGTACATCACATCTCCGTCCATGTCCGCACCCACGAACCACAGCCCGCGCTTCTTTAGCTCCTCCATGGCCCGTACCAGATTGGTCACCTTTGCCACAGGTGTGTAGTTCAGTGCTCCGGCGGATGCTCTCGCCACAGTAGCAGTAAGTCCTACCGCCCTTTCCTTCGGTATGATCACACCGTGAGCCCCGCAGACATTAGCCGTCCTTATCATAGCCCCCAGATTGTGGGGATCCTCTATCCCGTCGAGCATAAAAATGAACGGAGTCTCTCCGTTCTCTTCAGCCTTTGCCAGTATGTCATCTATTTCCGCGTAGTCATACGCCGCGGCTCTTGCTATCACGCCCTGATGCATGCCGGTCTCACTCATCTCATCCAGACGTCTGCGCTCCACGAAGTCTGTCCTGAGTCCCCTCTTCTTCGCTTCGCGCCTTATCGTATCGAGCTTACCGTCATGCAGACCGTCCTGCACATATATCCTGTCTATACTCCTGTCGGAGCGCAGCGCTTCTATCACCTCGTTGCGTCCCTCTATGAGCATCGATCCGCTGTTTGCTTCCTTTTCCTTCATCCCGTCACTTCTCTCCTCGGCTCCTGCCGCCTGCTTCCGCCGCCTCTATGCATCTTGCGATCAGCTCCTCTATCCTGTCCGTCCTGCCTTGCATATACAGATATCCGAAGAGCGCTTCGAGACCCGTAGCTTTATGATAATCATAGCTTGACGCATTCTTCGCCTGATGCGACGTACGCGCATTGCTTCCTCTGCGCACCGTCTCCTTCTCTTCCTCCGTGAGGATATCCTCTATTGCATCCAGTGCCGCGGCCTGAGCCGTGGCACTGACTATCTTGCTTGCCGCATTATGCAGATTTCTCGCCTGTGTATTTCCTCTCTCTACGAGAGCCGCACGGACGTAGAGTCCGTACACTCCGTCTCCGAGGAAAGCGAATGTGAGAGGAGAATACTTTCTCAGATCCTGCTCCACTTGACTCCCTCTCTGGTATCCTTCAGCTGTATGCCCTTTGCAAGGAGCTCGTCTCTTATCTCATCGGCACGTGCGAAGTTCTTATCCTTTCTTGCCTGCTGTCTCTCTTCTATGAGAGCTTCTATCTCACTGTCGAGAGTCTCCTCTTTTGTTTCGAGGATGAGACCCATCACCTCGCCAAGCTCAAGTATCAGATTTTTAAGTGCTGCCGCATACCCGGCCGAAGCTCCGTCCTGAGTCGTGGTATTTGCATATTTCACGAGATCAAATATCACCGAGATACCGTCTGCCGTATTGAGGTCATCGTCCATCACCTCATTGAATCTTTCCTTATACTCCTGTGCCTTTTCAAGAGAAGCCTTCTCCTCCTCGCTGAGTGCGCTTCCTCCGGCATTCTTTTCTATATCCTTCAGATTTGATACGGCATTCTTTATCCTGTCGAGTCCGGCCTTTGCCGACTCCATCAGCTGATCGGAGAAGTTGAGCGGAGATCTGTACTGCGCAGACAGCATGAAAAATCTCAGCACCTGCAGATCATAATGCTGTGCTATATCCCTTACGGTGAAGAAGTTTCCGAGCGACTTGCTCATCTTCTGATTGTTGATGTTCAGGAAGCCGTTATGCATCCAGTAATGTGCAAAAGGCACACCGTTCGCAGCCTCCGACTGTGCTATCTCGTTTTCATGATGCGGGAAGATCAGATCTTCTCCGCCCGCATGTATGTCTATCGTATCGCCGAGGTATTTCTTCGACATGCACGAACACTCTATATGCCAGCCGGGTCTTCCCTCGCACCATGGTGACTCCCAGTAGGGCTCCCCTTCCTTCTTCGGCTTCCAGAGCACAAAGTCCAGATCGTCCTCTCTGTCTTCCGTACCTGCCACCTTGAGGGCATGTCCCTCAGAGCGGTGTCCAGACTCCAGATCATCTATGTTTTTCCCCGAGAGCTTACCGTAGCCTGTGAACTTCCTGGTCCTGTAGTAGACCGTTCCGTCAGCTGCCCTGTAAGCATATCCCTTCTCTTCGAGAGTACGTATCATATCTATCATCTCGGGGATCTCTTTTGTCGCCTGCGGATGAGTCGTTGCCGGCAGCACATTGAGGCCTTCCATATCCTTCCTGCACTCGGCTATGTATCTTTCCGATATCTCGGAAGCCTCCACTCCCTCTTCGTTTGCGGCTTTTATTATCTTGTCATCCACATCTGTGAAGTTCGATACATAGTTGACCTCATATCCGCGATAGGTCATATATCTCCTGAAGGTATCAAAAACTATCATCGGTCTTGCATTGCCGATATGTATCAGGTTGTAGACCGTGGGGCCGCACACATACATCGTGACCTTTCCCGGTGTGATCGGCACGAATTCCTCCGTCCTTCTTGTCAGTGTGTTGTAGATCTTCATGGTTTTGTTTTTATATCCCCTCTCCGTTCATTCCTTCGGTATTTGCACGGTCCATCTCTATCCTGTGCTGCTCCGTCTTTCCCGACAGATCGTTTTTCATAGACTTGATCTCTTCTTCAAGCGACAGTATATGATTGATAAGCTCCGCGTTTGCGTTCTTGAGATTGTCGATATCCTCCTGTACGGGATCCGGCAGATCGGTCTGATCTATGCTCTCGGACGGAAGCTCCACATTGCCTCTTTTTACGATACGTCCCGGCACGCCCACTACGGTGCAGTTGTCCGGCACTGATTCAAGCACCACCGATCCGGCGCCTATCTTCACGTTATCACCTATCTTGAAGGATCCGAGCACCTTCGCTCCGGCACTTATCATCACGTTATTTCCGATGGTCGGATGTCTCTTGCCCTTCTCCTTACCGGTACCGCCCAGAGTCACGCCCTGATACAGCAGCACATTGTCGCCTATCTCAGAGGTCTCTCCTATGATCACGCCGGTACCGTGATCGATGAAGAAATTCTTTCCTATCTTTGCTCCGGGGTGTATCTCTATGCCTGTCTTTCTGGCAGCCTTCTGCGATATCCTCCTCGCCCTGAAGTAGTGTCCCTTCAGGTAATGCTCATGCGCCTTCCGGTAGTAGTACACTGCCCAGAAGCTCGGATAAAGAAACACCTCCCAGTCACTGTGGATGGCCGGGTCGTGCTCCCTTATTACCTTTATCTGTTCTTTGATATATTTCAGAGTGATCATAACTTATCGTGTGATGTTTCGCCTGGTTGCAATCGGATCAGTGTCCTTTGATCCTGATATCATATTATAAGATATTAGCAGCTAAAGGTACAATCGATTTGATAAAAAAAGGACCCTCCCCGAACAATTCTCGAAAAGGGTCCATGATGAAGGAAAACGATATAATCTATAATTTGCCGCCCGATGTAGCTATACCCTCTATGAACTGCTTCTGGAATACTATGTACTGTATTATCATCGGCACACAGGATATAAGCGCCGCCATCATGAGTTCGGGGTATTTCTGCTGATACTGGCCGTTCATCTTTGCAAGAGCACGATCGCAAACATGAGATTCTTTCCCTTGGACTCAAGCCTTGCAAAAGCGTATCCGCTGAGTGTCGCCGTGACTATCGCAAACAATATACGAAGTCCTACCATTCCAAGCGTATTTGCATAAAGCCTTACGAAATCCATGGCCCTTATTACGTTGCCGAAGTTCTGTGTCTGCCATACCGTAGGTATGATCACGAAAGGATCTACCTGCATCGTCTCGGCCACTGTTTTGAAAGCCGTCAGTGGACATCCACCCTCTGACGCTCTACGAGCTCTGCGAAATAGCCGTTCTTTGCGATAAGTTCATCATATGTTCCGTCCTCTGCGATCTTGCCGTCCTGCAGCACTATGATCCTGTCGCAGTGGCGTATCGTAGACAGTCTGTGAGCTATGACTATACGTGTACATTTGAGGCTTTCCAGTGAATCGGACACGGTCTTCTGCGTGATATTGTCGAGTGCGCTCGTAGCCTCATCAAACATCAGTATCTTCGGTTTGGGCGCTATGGCTCTCGCTATCATGATCCTCTGTCTCTGACCTCCCGATATGCCGCCCTGTCCCTCGGATATGATGGTGTTCATGCCCATCGGCATCTTCCTTATATCATCAGCCATTCCGGCCATCTCTGCGGCTTCCCACGCATCATTAAGCGTAAGCAGAGGAGCTGATATCACTATGTTCGAATAGATGTCTCCCTGGAAGAGACCGCTGTTTTGCATCACGACACCTATATGACGTCTGAGGGACTTCAGATCAAGTCCCGATATATCCTTGCCGTCATAGTACACGGCACCCTTCTGAGGCTTCTCAAACCCCAGCAGTATACGCATCAGAGTACTCTTGCCGCAGCCCGTCTTACCCACTATCGCCACGTACTGTCCGGGACGTATCTTCAGCGACAGATTGTCGAGCACATTTGGCATATCATCCTTGTAGCGGAACGAAACGTTATTCAGCTCTATCGCACCGCTGAGCTTTGTCACCACCGGACGGCTGCCGTTCACCTCAGGCTCCGCATCCAGTATCGGTTTGATCATCTTGAGCGTAGGCTCTATCTGTGACACCACCGTAGCTATGGTCGACAGCGTAAGGAATGCACCGTTCACCATGGCATAAGACGCATTAAACGCCATATAGTCCGATACGCTGACGTGACTCCTTAAAGCCTCGTAATAAAGCACTACCGTACCTATTAGTGTCACGCCGGTTGTGATGGCCGGTGACATACGCAGCAGCATCGGCGGCTGGTACAGATACTGTGCAGCCTTCACATACTGCTCGCTCCATTTTGCAAAGGCTCTCTTTTCCGCGCCCGCATTCTTTATCTTATTAACACCGCCAAGCAGGGAATATACGAGACCGCTCTCCTTACTCGACTCCTTCATCTGCTCTTCGGATATCTTCATCTGCCATAAAGCCGTGATCACCGAGATGATGAAGGTGGCTACGGTGACAGTCATGACCGGTGTCACCAGAGCCGGTGCATACCGGAAGATCTGACCTATATATACCAGCGAGAATACCGCAGTGAGTCCCGTGCTGAATATCGCATTGAGCAGCATGCTGCACAGCGAGTTCGCACTCCATATCCTGTTGGACAGATCTCCTGAGCTGTAGTCTCTGAAGAAGTTCACAGGCAGTGAGAGCACTCTCATCATCATCGCACTCTCTACCGAAAGAGTCGTCTTGGTATTGATATTTGCATTGATTATGGACTGGATCACGTTGATCACGTTGATCGAGAGGTTCAGGCAGAGCAGAGTCATGATCGCTACCGCAAGCAATGCCACTCTGCCGTACTGCAGCACATCCCCGTACAGGAACTTTGTGATCCTGGGTATGAAGAGTCCGAGGATCGTCACCAGTGCGGTCGCGCCTATGATCATCGCATAGTCTCCGGCTCCCAGCAGCGAGAAGATGTATTTTACCAGATCTACAAACTTTAAGGGCTGCAGCGGCATCGGCTTGTAAAAAGCTATCGCATTCTCATCGATCTCTTTCTCATACGCCCCGGTTACCCTGATGGTAGATTCCGTAGTGTAGTCCTTGACATAGTATCCTCCCATACTGCCGGGCAGGATCGCTACTATAGTTCCGTCCTTTTTCGTCCCGAGCATGGCTCCTATGGCTTCCTTGTGCCATCCGGGAGTCAGCTTCACGGGACGGCGCATGATGCCCGAAGGTCTGAGCAGGTACTCGAGCACCTCGTCCATGCCCTTGATATCTCCCGGCAGTTCCTGAGCCTTTACATGATAGTAGCGCAGTATATCACCCACAGCCTCCTCGGACAGTTTTCCGGTGTCCGCGAAACCTGTTGCTATCTTTTCATAGCTGACAAGATTGGCCATCCTCGCTACAGCGTCGGACAGCATCTCATCATCTGTTCTTATCCTCTGTCGTATCTGTTCGTCGAACCAGCTACTCACTCGTTATCAGCTCCTCGTATGCTCCGTGCTGTGCCATCAGCGATTCATGCGTTCCGCGCTCCACGACCTTGCCTCCGTCCAGGACTATGATCTCATCGCAGTCCCTTATCGTGGACAGTCTGTGTGCTATCACTATACATGTGATGCCTCTGTCCTTTATGGACTTCACCACATCATATTCAGTCTGTGCATCCAGTGCACTTGTCGCCTCATCCATTATGATGATGGTAGGATCCTGTGACAGCACCCTTGCTATCTCCATCCTCTGCCTCTGTCCTCCCGAGAGGTCCTTGCCTCCCTCCAGAAGCCTGTACTGATATCCTCCCTCTCTGTGCATGATATCCTCATGCATGCTCGCATCTCTGGATGCCAGTATCATCTCGAAGTCCTCTATGGAGTCATCCCACATCTTGATGTTGTTTGCTATGGTATCTTCAAAAAGTGTGATATCCTGATCCACTACGGCCAGAGAACCCGTAAATATATTATGATCTATCTCCGATATGGGCTTGCCGTCAAAGAGTATCTCTCCGCTCCATGGCTTATACAGTCCGGATATCAGCTTGGAAAGAGTTGATTTTCCGCATCCCGAAGGTCCTACGAAAGCTACTCTCTGCCCTCTCTCCAGAGTCATTGAGAAGTTTTCTATCAGGGGAGCTCCGAGTTTTGAATAACCGAAAGTAATATCCTTCAGCTCGACCTTTCCGCCGAGCTTTGCATATGATTCTGCTTCTTCTGCGTCTTCAGCGTACTCCACGTCAGCCGGGTACTCGAGCACATCCTCGACACGCTCCATATCCACTCTCATCTCTCTGATGATACCCACTGCATCCGCCAGGGTCATCACCGGTGCGGTACAGGAAGCAAGCATGGTCTGGAAAGCATAGAGCATACCGACCGTATACTGCTTTCTTACAATGAGGAACAATCCCATCGCCAGTATGACCGTATTCACAAGAGTGTTCACCATCATGGGGATCATACCGAAATACTGGCTGAGCCTCGTATCCTTGACGGTCTGCGTGTTCACCGAAGCCTGGAATCCCGACCACTTCTCGAAGAATCCGTTCTCTGCTCCCGATGACTTGATCGTCTCCATCATCTCTATGCCGGACACGGTTGTTGCAGCAAGCTTGCTCTGATCTCTCATCAAGACTCTCGAGATATTGACCCTCTTTCCGGAGATGATCTGGAGCACCACTATATTTATTATCAGTCCGGCCACACCTACAATTGTGAGCGGTATGCTGAACCTGAGTATCACGACCAGATATATCACCATCATCATGATATTCAGTGAAGTAGGAGCCAGAGTATTTATCAGGGTATTTGCTATGGTCTGATTGGTCTGTTTTCTAACCGCTATATCACCGATCTGTCTCTGGGTGAAAAACTCTGCCGGCATCCTGAGTACATGCCACATGAACTGTGCATCCGCACGTATGGCAAGCCTTCCCTCCATCTTCACGTTGTAGAGCGCCTGCATGGCGATAAGTACCACCTGTATCACGGCAAAAGCCGTCAGCAGCGCAAGAAACACCGGCACCCATCCCGGATTCTTACCGGGCAGCAGCCTGTCAAGAAACACTTTTGAAAAAACGGGATTGATCACTCCGATGATGGCTGTGATCAAAGATACCGTCACGGTAAATAGCATCACGACTCCGGTCCTGTTCAGTCTCTTCTTTACGAAGCCGTATATACTCTTTTTTCTTCCGCCCGGCTCGAAGCCCTCCGCAGGCTCCAGCATAAGACATACTCCGGTAAAGGCCTTGTCGAATTCCTCCATCGAGATCTCCACAACGCCTCTTGCGGGGTCATTTATTACTGCTTTGTTCTTTTTGAAACCGTTGAGTACAACGAAATGATTGAATTCCCAGAAAATGATACACGGGAAGACGCCCTCTTCCTTAAGGGGCTCTACTTCGAATCTGTATCCGTCAGCCTGCATTCCGTAGTTTCTTGCAGCCTTAAGGATATTTCTGGCATTGGAGCCGTCTCTGGATACGCCGCAGTCCCTTCGTACCTGTTCAAGCGGTACCCATTTATTATAGTAAGCCATGACCATCGCAAGACAGGCAGCACCGCACTCCAGTGCCTCCAGCTGGAGGATCACCGGAACCTTTGCCACCTTACCCGTGACCGGCTTTTTCTGCCTGCGGCCGCTCATGCAGTCATGTCACTCTCCTGTCAGAAGTGTCACAGGAGCTATCTCCACGGTCTGCACTGTCCCGTCATTACCGACTGTCTTGTCTTCTATCCTGTCGGTGAAGCTCCATATGATAGCCGCAAAAAGCATGAGCAATATAGCTGCCAGTATCAGCCACATGCTCACGCCCGTAACTTTCATATAGTCATCTATCTTCTCAGGTGAAGATATACGCTCTATGCTTTTTTCTCTGAATACAGGTTCACTCAATATCAGTCTCTCAACTCTGCGCGATCAGATCTCTTTTCTGCTGATCGGTCATAGGTGTGTTGCCGGCACAAGCATAACAGTCAACCATTCCCATTGCCGCAGTCTCACTGATCCTCTGTTGTTTGCCGCCTATCATCGTCATGTAGATAGGATTGCCATTAACATCTTTTGATACCGTGACTCCTGCTTTTCTGAGCTGTCCGTTGTCATATCGCGGCTGGTTTGCTCCTCCGGATATCCCGTCCAGTGCTTCATCTGATAGTTTGTATGCTGGATTCATCCTGCCTCCTTTCTGCCTTTTCCATTTTACAGACTGTCGTCGTTTTTTCCTGCTGTATATTTATACGAACGACCGCCTGTTTTGGCAGAAATATTTATTCGCCCTTCAGATCCATAAGTATCGTCATCTCCACGTCTTCTTTCTTGACGCCGACGATGACATCCTTTGCGATGCTTCCGACTATGGATTTCTCGAAGATATCGTTAGGCTCGCTTGCCTCTTCATTCCACTCGAAGTCCTTGTCCACATCCTCGGACTGCAGTGACTTTCTGTACTGCTCGAGTGTCCATGCCGTCATGTAGTCGGCACCCATGCTCCCGGCTATTGCGGGATCGCTGTATCCTATACCGTACTCACGCTCAAGCTCGACCACGTTCTCATAGTGCAGCAGGCTGTTCTCGAAGACCTCGCCTATCTTTCCCATGAGGCCCTTTGCCTTTGCGTTCTTCCCGGAAGTGGATACCGCTATGAGCTCCTTTTTGGTGTCGATGTTCATATCCTCTGTCTTTGCGACCAGATGTATGCTCGCCACCTTGCCGTCTGTCTCCATCCACAGCAGGGAAGTGAAGTCTCCCGCCATCATCTTCAGCATACCCAGAGTCTCCTCTGCGAGCAGCCTCAGATGCAGGCTGTCCCTGCGCTCAAGGTTCAGTGTCTTTATATCCTTGTCTATCTTCGCCAGCTCGTCATACAGCTCCATGCCCTTGCTGGTGATCACCATCTTTTCCTTTGACATGTCCGGTCCCTCCTTACTCTATGTTCAGGATATCGTAGAAGCCGGTCACCTCAAATATCTCTTTTACTTCCTCAGAAGCATTTCTCACTACCATGCTTCCCTGCTTGTTCATTATCTTCTGTGTTGCAAGCAGTACACGAAGTCCCGCACTGGATATATATTCGAGAGATTCGATCTCAAATACGAGTTCCTTTACTCCCTCGATGTTCTCCTTCACTGACTCCTCAAGCTCGGGTGCAGTAGTCGTATCAAGCCTTCCCTCAAGCGTCACAGTCAGCTTATTGCCGTTCTTTTCGTTGCCTATATTAAGCATTGGTCATCCTCCTTGAAGCTCTATTTTAGCTTATGAAATGCTTACACTATGTAACATTGTACTAAAAACACCTGTTGCGGGTCAAATAAGAAAAAGGGGAAACTGATCCCCCTGTCTTATCCCTTGAAGAATTTATCCAGCTTGTCGAGACAGCTGATGAGCGCCTTCATCTCATCCTCCTCGAGTCCTCTTACCGCAGCCTTTATCATTTCCTTGTGGAAATCCCTGTGATGGAAGAAAGCCTTTCTGCCCTTTTCGGTAAGCGTGACATATACCATACGCTTATCCTCGGTGGACCGCTTCCTCTCTATATAGCCCTTCTTCTCCAGACTGTTCATGTTCACGGTAAGAGTCCCCACCGTTACCATCAGCTTTGCCGCTATCGCGGACATGTTCTGCGGCTCCTCCACTCCGATTGCATCAATGATATGCATATCATTGTTGGAGATATCCATGAAGTCTCCGGTGATCACCGCACGCGACTCCGCCTCCATCACCTCGTTAAAGAGATTTACCAGCAATCTGTTTAATGTAGTTGTATTCTTCACCAGACCACCACGCAGGCACCATAGGTCATCCCCGCACCGAAGCCGGACAGCACCACTTTCTGTCCCTTTCGTATCTTCCCCGCCCTGTTCAGTTCATCAAGCAGGATCGGTATGGATGCCGATGATGTATTTCCTGTCCTTTCTATATTCATCGGAAATCTTTCGATATCCGTTTTAAGCGTCTTTGCTATGGACTCTATGATCCGGCTGTTTGCCTGATGCAGCACATAGATATCCACGTCCTCCGTCCCGATGCCGGCATTTTCCAAAGCCTTATTGATGCATATCGGCACCTGACGCACCGCAAACCTGTACACCTCGCTTCCGCTCATGTGTACGAGCAGATCATCGCTGTTTATCTCAGGCTCCGTCTCGCCCTTCACCGCTCTGCCCCTGCAGTAGAGCATCTGTCCGTTCATCCCGCTGCTCCCCTGCGACATTCCGATTATACCCGATTCATCACCGTCTGTCGTCTCTTCCAGATATACAGCTCCGGCCCCGTCTCCGAAGAGCACACAGGTAGAGCGGTCTGTCCAGTCTATTATCTCAGACAGCACCTCGGATCCCACTACCAGTGCATTCCTGCACGCTCCCGCTGCTATATAGTGATGAGCAGTATTTATGGCAAAGAGAAACCCTCCGCAGGCTGCATTTATGTCAAAAGCAATGGCACTCTTCGCACCAAGCATCTTCTGTACCCTGCATCCAGCACACGGCAGCAGCATCTCCGTTGTACAGGTAGCCACTATTATCAGATCGATATCCTCCGCACTCTTTCCCGCATCCTGCAAAGCCCTTTCACAGGCCTTTGCCGCAAGAGACGGCACTGTCTCCTTTTCCGCTATATGCCTTTCTCTCATGCCGGTCCTCTGCCTGATCCACTCATCCGTGGTATCGACCATCTTTTCCAGATCCTGATTTGTCAGTATCTTTTCAGGCAGTGCGCTCCCGGTCCCTCTTATCGCTACACCCATTCTTCTCTCCCTTATCTAACGGATCCTTTCAGACTAATATGCCCTGAATCTGTTGTATCTTTCCTCTGCGATCCTCTCCGGATCCATGCCGTCGTACTTTTTCAGAAACTGCTTTATCTTCTCCTTCAGATATACCCCTATCGCGCGCTTGGTATCTTTGGCCGCTCCGCCGTACTCCGGCACTATCCTTTCTATCACCTTCAGCCGCTTCAGATCCTGTGCCGTGATGTTCATCACCTCACTGGCTTCCTTTGCCCTTCCGGCATCCTTCCACAGTATGGAAGCAAAGCCTTCCGGCGATAGTATAGAGTAGGTAGCGTTTTCAAGCATCCACACTTCATTGCCTACTGCGGTAGCGAGCGCTCCTCCGCTGCCTCCCTCTCCTATCAGTATGCAAAGCACCGGCACCTTCAGCGCCGACATCTCCATCAGGTTACGCGCTATGGCTTCGCCCTGTCCTCTCTTCTCGGCTTCTGCTCCGCAGAAAGCTCCTGCGGTATTCACGAAGCTTATGACAGGCCGGTTAAACTTCTCTGCCTGCTTCATGAGCCTCAAAGCCTTCCTGTATCCGTCAGGCATCGGCATTCCGAAGTTTCTCTCCACGCACTCCGCTGCGCTGCTCCCCTTTATATCCGCTATCACGGTCACGGGCTGACTGTCTATGAATCCTATGCCTCCCACTATGGCGCCGTCATCTCCGTAGCATCTGTCTCCGTGCGTTTCCACGAAGAGATCGAAGATCGACTCCATGTAATCAAAGGCCGACGGCCTCTCTATCTTCCTTACGCTCTTTACCTTCTCCCAGGCAGTCTTCTTTTTTGCGAGCGAGATGTGTATACCCGCAAGGCCGTCAAGCAGATCGCCGAAAGCCTTTTCATTAAAGTCGGCCCAGGATCTCTTTCCTGTTTTCTGATGCGATTTTATAAGAAAATACAGTATCTTCTTCAGCACCCTTCTCTCCACTATGCCGTCTATGAAGCCGTGCTTTAAAAGAAACTCCGCTGTCTGAAATCCCTCAGGCAGATCCTCTCCTGTGGTCTGCTTTATAACCCTCGGTCCGGCAAAGCCTATCAGTGCCCCGGGCTCTGCCATTATCACATCACCGAGCATTGCAAAGCTTGCCGTCACTCCGCCCGTTGTAGGGTCTGTCAGTATCGTGGCGTACAGAAGCCCCGCATCCCCGTGCTTCTTTATCGCTGCGGATGTCTTTGCCATCTGCATCAGGGATATTATCCCCTCCTGCATCCTGGCCCCACCCGAGCAGCAGAAGATAAAGACAGGCAGTCGATCCTTCGTGGCCTTTTCTATGGCAGCTGTCACCTTCTCCCCTATGACATGACCCATGCTCGCCATCATAAACCGGGCATCGCAGACGCCTACCACTGCATCTTCACCGAATATCCTGCATCTTCCTACGGTAAAGCCCTCATCCAGTCCGGTCTTCTCCCGCACCTGCTTCAGCTTCTCCTCGTAGTCTTCGTAGTTCAGCGGATTGCTGACAGGCATGGTCTTATACCACTCCTCGAAGCTTCCCGGATCTGCCACCATACGGATGCGGTTGTTGGTCCTCACCCTGAAGTACGCTCCGCACTCATAGCACACATACTTGTGCCGTATCACCTTCTGCTTATCGAGATTCCTGCCGCATTTCGGGCACTTTACAGTCTCAGGCTCCTGTGCACTCTCCTCAGATGCTCTGTGTCTTAAGGAGCCTCCTCTTATATTCATCAGCAAACTGCTCACTCTCAGTCTCCTCCGGTTTACTCACCTACTGCGAATGTAAGCTCCGCCCTTGCAGCAAGCTCTCCGTCCACATACACCGATGCCTTCCCGGTCCCTATCGGGCCCTTGCACTTATCTATCACAGTCTCTATCGTAAGCACATCTCCGGGCACGACCTTTCTTTTAAATCTCGCCTTGTCTATCCCCGCAAAGTAAGCTGTCTTCCCTCTCCATTCCGGAAGGTCCAGAAAAGCCACTGCTCCGACCTGAGCCATAGCCTCTATGATGAGCACTCCCGGCATCACCGGATTGCCCGGGAAATGTCCCGCAAAATAAGGTTCATTGAAGCTTACGCATTTCTTTCCCACAGCCCTGACTCCCGGCTCCAGCTCCTCTATGGTATCTATGAGCAGGAACGGAGATCTGTGCGGTATCCTTTCCATTATTTCCTTTGTACCAAGTATCGACATTTTCATTCACCCCTCATATGCCGCTGCCACAAGACAGGCGTTGTGTCCTCCGAATCCCAGAGAATCAGAGAGCGCATACTTCAGATCCATGCTCACGCTCTGTCTGCAGTAGTCCAGATCCATCTCTTCTTCTGTATCATTAAGTCCCACTGTCCTGTGGACGAAGCCTTCGTTTATCTCCATCACGCTTGTGATAAATTCCACTGCTCCTGCTGCTCCCAAAAGATGTCCTGTCATCGACTTTGTGGAGTTTATCTTCATGTCATACGCATGCTCTCCGAAAGCAAGCTTAATCGCTCTTGTTTCAAAGAGGTCATTGTGCTTTGTCGCTGTACCGTGCGCATTGATATACATGATGTCTTCGATCCGAAGCCCGGCATCCTCCACTGCGTTTCTCATCGCAGCCGCGGCTCCCGATCCGTCTTCTGCGGGAGAAGTGATATGGTATGCATCCGCAGAGCAGCCGTATCCTTTAAGCTCAGCATATATCTTTGCGCCGCGCCCTACCGCGTGCGAGAGTTCTTCGAGCACCACTATCCCGGCACCTTCTCCCATCACAAATCCGCTCCTGTCCTTATCAAAAGGTATGGAGCATCTTTTCGGATCTTCACAGGAGCTTAGAGCAGTCAGTGAAGTAAAGCCCGCTATGCCCAGAGGACATATCGCCGCCTCGCTTCCTCCCGCCACCATGACATCTGCTTCTCCGTACTGTATGGATCTGAAAGCCTCTCCTATCGAGTTCGTTCCCGTGGCACATGCAGTCACCACATCTATGTTCTTGCCCTTCAGTCCGAACAGTATGCTCACGTTTCCGGCTGCCATGTTTGAGATCATAAGTGGCACGAACATCGGACCGACCTTTCCGTGCTCCGTCAGTCTGGCGTATTCTCTTTCAAGAGCCTGCAGGCTTCCTATGCCGCTCCCTATGGAACAGCCTGCCCTGAAAGGATCCTCCTTGCTCATATCAAGACCCGCATCCTCCATGGCTTCCTTCGTCGCAGCCACCGCAAACTGTGAGAATCTCTCCATCCTCTTTGCAGTCTTCTTATCCATGAAAGCCTCGGGATCGAAGTCCTTTACCTCAGCCGCAAGCTTCACCTTATACTCTGTCGTGTCAAAAGCAGTTATCGGAGCGAATCCGATTTTCTCCTCTTTCACGGCTCTCCAGTATTCACCCGTTCCGATACCGATCGGTGTCACGGCACCCATGCCCGTGACCACTACTCTTCTCTTGCTCATATAGCCATACCTCCGTCCACGCAGAGCACCTGTCCCGTTATATAGTCGGAAGCACTGCCCGCAAGAAATGCCACAGTCTCCGCCACATCCGATACCTTACCAGTCCTCTTAAGCGGTATGTTTCCGAGGACTGCCTCCTTTGCCTTATCGCTCATGGCCTCCGTCATGTCGGTCTCTATGAAGCCGGGCGCCACTGCATTCACACAGATCCCGCGGCTTGCGAGCTCTCTTGCCACACTCTTCGTCAGACCTATAAGACCTGCCTTTGATGCACTGTAGTTTGCCTGCCCCGCATTTCCGAGCACTCCGCTGACGGAAGAGATATTGATGATCTTTCCGCCTCTTTGTTTCAGGAAAGCAGGCGAGAAATGTCTTATCGTATTGAACGCACCCTTCAGATTGGTATCGAGTACCTTGTCGTAGTCTTCCTCCGACATCCGAAGGATCAGTCCGTCTCTTGTCACACCGGCATTGTTCACGAGGATGTCGAGCCTTCCGTACTTTTCCGTGATCGTCTTTGCAAGCTCTGCACAGGAAGCAAAATCAGAGACATCACACCTTACCGCCCAAGCTTCTCCTCCGGCTTCCTCTATGAGGCTTACTGTCTCCTTTGCCTTTTCCTCGGAGCCGTTGTAATTGACTATGACCCTTGCTCCGTCCGCTGCAAGCTTTACAGCTATCGCTCTTCCTATACCTCTTCCGGCGCCGGTCACGAGCGCCACCTTACCTTCAAGCATCAGCCACCTCCGGATATTTCTCCATCTCCTCCGTACTTCCGATATGATAAGCCTTCATCTCCGGAGCTATCTTTTTCATGAAGCCCGTAAGCGTCTTACCCGGCCCTATCTCTATGAAGGTATCCACGCCTTCACTTACCATACGCTCTATGCTCTGCTGCCATCTCACCGGACTGTATATCTGTCTTGCAAGCAGATCCCTGATCCCGTCTTTTTCACTCACATATTCAGCCGTCACGTTAGTCACGTAAGGCATCAAAGGATCGCTCATCACCGCTGTATCAAGTTCCTTCCCAAGCTCCTCCGATGCTCCTTTAAGCAGCTTTGAATGGAACGGCCCGCTTACCTTCAGCGGTATGCATCTTTTCGCACCCGCTTCCGACAGCTTCTCTGCTGCCATATCCACGGCACTCTTCTCTCCCGTTATGACTATCTGACCCGGGCAGTTGTAATTTGCAACAGACACGGTCTTTCCGCTCTCGGCGGCTGTAAGGTCGCATATTTCGGCCACCTTGTCTCCGTCCATACCGAGGACAGCCGTCATTCCTCCGCCCACCGGATAAGCGTTCTGCATATAGATCCCGCGCTTTCTCACCACACGGAAGATATCCTCATCCTTCATTACGCCGCAGGCTGCCAGCGCACCGTACTCTCCGAGGCTCAGTCCCGCAGCAATGTCTGCTCTGATCCCTTTTGAAAGCACAGCGCTAAGCATCGCGACCTCGGTTGCTATCATTGCGATCTGCGTATATTCGGTCTGATCCAGCCTGTCGTTTTCTTCAAAGCACAGTGCCCTGATATCCATGCCGACAGTCTCCGACGCCTTATCATATACGGCTGCCGCCTCTTCATATTTTTCACAGAAGTCTGCTCCCATGCCGACGTACTGTGCGCCCTGACCCGGGAACAAAAAAGCCGTCTTTCCCATTATCTGTATTCTCCGATCACTTCATTGCATTCGCGGACTATCCCCTGCACAATATCCCGGCAGCTTTCCTCTTTTTTGATAAGACCCGCTATCTGTCCGGCCATGAGTGTTCCGGTCACCACGTCTCCGTCTATGACCGCTCTCTTGAGGGATCCGAGAGTGAGCTTTTCAAGCTCCATAAGCTCCACTCCCTCTTTTTCCATCCTCAGATATTCCCTTGTCATCTTGTTGCGCAGGCATCTTACGGGATGTCCGGTACTTGTTCCGGTCACGGTCGAATCAATATCCTTTGACTTTATTATCTTTTCCTTATAGTTTGCATGGACTATCGATTCCTTCGCGGCAACAAACCTCGTACCCATCTGTACCGCTTCTGCTCCCAGCATGAATGCCGCAGCCATGCCGCGGCCGTCAGCTATGCCCCCTGCCGCTATGACAGGGATGTTTACCGCATCACACACCTGAGGCACGAGTGCAAAAGTCGTCGTGCTTCCTATATGCCCGCCGCTTTCCATACCTTCCGCGACTACAGCATCCGCTCCGGCTCTTTCCATCATGACAGCCATCGCACAGCTTGCGACCACCGGTATCACCTTCACTCCCGCTTCCTTCCATCTGCTCATGTACTTTGCGGGATTTCCTGCTCCGGTGGTGACTGCTCTCACGCCTTCTTCTATAACGATCTGTGCCACCTCGTCCGCATTCGGGTTCAGCAGCATGATGTTCACGCCGAAGGGCTTGTCCGTCAGAGCCTTGCACTTCCTTATCTCCTCCCTGACTATGTCAGCGGGAGCAGAAGCAGCCCCGATTATCCCGAAGCCTCCGGCCTCAGACACGGCCGCTGCCAGATGATGCTCTGCCACCCAGGCCATGCCTCCCTGTATCACCGGATATTCACAACCCAGTATTTCCGTCACAGAGCTTTTCATCCCTCGATACCCTGCTCCTTCATGTATCCGATCACATCACCTACAGTGACCAGCTTCTCGAGATCTTCAGAAGGGATGCTGTTGCCAAACTCCTCCTCGATCGCCATCACCAGTTCGAAAAGATCCAGCGAGTCCGCCTTCAGATCCTCTTTGAACCTGCTATCCTCTTTGATCTCCTCGACCTCTACTCCAAGCTTCTCTGCAATGATCTCTTTAAGTTTCTCAAGCATTTT